>WBZT01000321.1_pt1 | contig 40875 bp, 33 predicted proteins | sample 5204241 | NCBI WGS metagenome assembly WBZT01 (sample SAMN12344358, study PRJNA552823) | activated sludge metagenome | biome: Activated sludge suspended growth; feature: Nitrification reactor; material: Wastewater; isolation source: activated sludge from nitrification reactor of wastewater... | reverse complement strand
TCGGTGGATAACCTGGAACGTATCATGAAGGAATATAACCGTTCATATTTTGACGGAGGCGAATTATCTAAGCTTAACGCTTCTGAAGAAATGAAAACAGAAATTGAAGGCGACTTCAAGAACCTGTTGAAAGTGCTTGAAAGCTACCATTCGGTTGCGAAAAAAGTATCGGATTATTACAGCAAGAACGAATACAAGGAAGATCTTTCCAAAGCTGCCGGCTACGAAGAAGAAATGAAAACCGAGTATGAAAAGTATAAATCGGCATTCGATAAATTTTCAGCGGCAATAAAAAAATATAAACCACAGCGCGAAAAAAGGGATCCTAATTCCATTTCTAATCCGGATGAACGCGCAGTAGCCGTATTGATGAACTCATACGAGAACACTCTTGATAGAGCGGAAGAGTTCTATGATGCGTTCAACGGAGTGCAGTACAACGGAGATCTAACTAAAGCTAAAGATAAGTTCAGGGAGTTCGAATCCGGATTCAAGGAAGATAAAAATTCAGTAATGAGCGCCGAATTCACTGAAAAAACAAAATACATGAAATACAGCTACGAAGACTATTTTGTAAAGATGACAAATATGTTCCTTGATGCAGGTACAAAATTCTTTGATAAAGCGCCTTCGGCAAAGGATGAGCGTGAATTCAACCGGCTGTATGACGATGTTGTAAATAACTACAACTATATGATAACAGCCTATAATACGAACATCAATATTGTTAATTCCTTTAAGGTGTATTAGCGGTTTGGTGTGTAGGTGAGTGTGTGAGTAGGTGAATAGTTGAGTGTGTGAGTAGTTGAGTAGGTAAGTGGTTGAGAGGGCATAAAACATGGGTATTAAACCGTGAAAATGGCTTCTTTTTAAAAACTCAACAATTAGCCAGGGTTAATCCTCAGATTTTCGCTTTTTTAGATAGGCTATATAGCCGTTCATTTTGGCTATTAGAACATCTGACAAACAAAAAAACCGGTTCCTTGTTAGAGAAACCGGTTTTTTCAAAATTCTATATACCGCAGGATACTGCTTGTTACACTTTGGCTACTTCGGAAGCCTGACGGATACACCTCCGCCAACGAAGAAATCGGGTGATCCTTTAGATATACCTAAACCAAATGCAGCATCAACCTGAACATTTTTCAATACCAGGTATGTTAACCCCGCATCAAAGCGGTGATCAGGTGAAACTTTCTGGGGCATAAAACCATACAGCTCAACAAATCCGGAAAGCTTGTTAACCAGCGCTGCACCAAGAGCTATTGTATATAGTCCGGTTGCTCCCCGCGACCCTGCGCCAAACTCTCCACCAAGATTGTATGAGAGTGAAAACCGTTTTGTCAGCGAGTGTGTCATCGCAAAACGAAACTCCGTTCCTATGTAATCGGATTGAAATGAACTGTTATCTTTAAAAGGAACAGAAATACTCAGCAGTAATGCCGTTTCAGGCATTGAGCCTTTTTCCGAAAACAGGCTTATCTTTGTTCCGGCCATTATCGGACCCAGCCCGCTCTCGGTTACTGAGCCCCCGGGAAAAGTTGTTTTACTGCTTTGGTGCTCAATACCCGCGCGCAGTTCAATATTTTTAGCTACACCAAAACGCAGCAGCACAGATGGCGCCGAAAGTGAGTTGGTTTTGAGATCTTTTTCGGGTTCGTCATTTTCAGATGTTACGCCTGCTTCGATCTGGAAGTAACCTTTTTTCATCAGGAAAGGCGATTCACTCTGGTCAGGCCTATCGGTAGAAATATCTTCAACCTGTGAAAAAGATTCTTGTGAAACCAGGATAGCGCAAACAGCAATTAACAGTAATATTCTTTTCATTATAATAATTGTAATTTTTTGAATTTACGGGTAAAACCCGGAATAATCTTAAATAAAACCCCGTTCATTTAAGAACGGGGAATATCGGGCATTCACAAATTGGATGCTTACTGGAAGAACGGGAACGGAACAGTTACCATTCTTATAATTGTGAGAACTAAAATTATCACGCCGAGAATTACATAGGTTTTCTGCATGGTTGAGCGTGTTTTCAGTGAGGCTAAGCCAAGGAAGAACAACACAACCGTGAAGAGTACTGTACACAATGTAAAATCATCGCCGTATTTATTTGCTGTATTTCCCTTGTTAAGCAGTACTTTGGCAGAGTCATGAATGTGCTCTGATTCATCAAGCCTTGCCATGATGCTATCGAGCTGCGAGGATTGCTCCTTGTCGTACTCGCTCACATCTTTGGGATCCTCCGCAAGGTCCTTCTGAAGACCGGGGCTTAACTTTGTAAAAAAATATGCCGCGTCTTCATTATCACCTTTTTCAGTGTTTTCTTTCCACTCGGAATAAATGATGTCATCTTTCATATCATTTACTTCAAATGAATTCAGGTCACTCAATGCTTCAAGATATACAGTGTTACCGTGGTTTGTTACGGTAACTGACTGTGTGTAGCTTGTCTGCATTTCGCCGCCCCATAAAGCCGAGCAATATGCAGCAAATGCACCCAGGATAGTGGTTAGGCCAAGAAGTATCGTAATAATAACTTCAATTCTTGTAGCTTTTTCCGGCTCCTCTGTTTTCGCCGCTGTGTTGTTTGCTTCTGCCATTTTTTAGATTTCCCCTGTAATAATATATTAGAAAATTAATGCACAAATATAATGATTTATATCTATACAATCTTTATTTACGGGGTATTTCCGAACCATGCGGATCCTTCTCGGGAAAACCGAGCTCTTCATCAAGCTCGTTAACCATATCTTCGGTAAGAACATGCTCAACTTTTTCTGCCTCAGGGTGTATGTGTTCCATATCAATAACCTTTTCGCGGGTAACGTATGTTTCCCACAGCCTGTGTGTTCTGATAAGCCTGGTTGCGTATTTCCTGCCTTCATCGGTAAGCAGGTAGCTGCCGTTTGTTTTTTGCATCAAGCCCTTGCTTATAAGCACCTTTATTGCGCTTTCCACCCGGGAGTTGCTTATACCAAGCTCATTTGCAATGCGGTCAGCCAATCCCGTTTTATCGGTTTCTTCCGCAAAACGTTGAGAGAGCTTTATTACATCTTCAATTAGCACAAGCTTTGTTGCTGCCCGGCGGCGGAAAAGTTTTGTAACAACACCTTCCTTGGGGGAAAAAAGAAATGCAAGCAGGAACAAAGCGACAGCCACAAGAACTATGGATGCACCTGACGCAAAATTGAAATGGTATGACAGGTATAATCCTGCCACCGCCGATATTGTTCCGAACATGGGGGATAGGAACAGGATCTTTTTCAGGTTGTTGGATAGAAGATATGCTGTTGCCGGCGGAGTTATAAGCATAGCGATTATCAGTATTACACCCACGGACTGAAGCCCGGCTACTATTGACATGGAAAGCAGCGTCATCAGCATATAATGAACAAGCGTTGTTGAAATGCCGATCGTCAAAGCCATTGTCGGGTCAAATGATGTAAGCAGAAGCTGCTTGTAAAACAGCAGTATGCAGAGGATAATAACCGCCATGATGATAATCGAGAGCGTTATATCCCCGGTAGATACGCCCAGCACGTCACCGAAAAGATATGATGAAAGATCGATATGCACCTGCTTAAGCTGCGAGACCAGCAAAATACCCAGCGCAAATGCCCCGGTAAAAATTATTCCGATGGAGGTATCCTCTTTGATCTTTGAATTCCGGTTAACGAAACCAATAAGTAAAACAGTAATTATGCCCGATACCACCGCGCCGATAAAAAGCGCGATCTCGCTTTTGCCCGCAACCATGAAGCTGACCACCACACCCGGCAGCACTGCATGGGCAAGCGCGTCGCCGATCAGCGACATTCTGCGAAGCATAATGTATGTGCCTATAAGCCCGCAGCTTATGCCTATAGTCACTGACGCAACAAGAGCCCGTTGAATGAATTCGTATTGGACGGGTTCCAAAAGGTATTTTGAAAATATATCCAATTTAGTTTACAGTTTACAATTTATAGTTTATACTTACTTTTTTCTTATAGCTTCATATCGAAAGCCTGAACCACAATACTAATTTAAAAAATCAATTGCGGCTGAAGCCTCGGCTTTTTATATTCTATTTTTACTCCGCTCTAAAGAGCGGAGCTATTCAGAAATACAGTGAGCTTTTTTTGTGTCTAAACGCTCTGTGGCTTTTCGAACCTCAATCTTGATGAGCATGAGCGGACCAAATTAGGGAATGAAGCCTTAAATGTATTATCACATTGCGTTGTCACGACCTTCAGGTCGTGGATTGTCATAGATAATATTACCGGCTTTAGCCGCAATTAATTTTTTGCTCAGTTCAAATTAACTAATCAACCTGCTAACCATTAACCAGCTCTTCCGTCTTCTGAAGCATTGTAAGCCTGCCGCCGTATGTTTTGTTAACAAGCTCGGGAGTGAATACCTCCTCCGAATTTCCATAAGCAACAAGCGTCTGGTTTATCATAATCAGCTTATCAAAATAATCCTTAACCATGCTCAGGTCATGGTGGACAACCAGCAGGGTTTTGCCTTCATCTTTCAGCTCCTTCATAAGCTTGAATATAGCGCGTTCGGTCTTGGCGTCAACTCCCACAAAAGGCTCATCCAGAAAATAAATATCGCTTTCCTGCGCCAGCGCGCGCGCAAGGAAAACTCTTTGCTGCTGACCGCCGGATAGCTGGCGTATCTGCCGCTTGCTGTATTTTTCCATCTCAACTTTCTTCAGTACATCGGCAACTATTTTTTTATCACCGGCTTTGGCAAATCCCACAATGGGCAAATGAGCATACCGCCCCATTGTAACAACATCCTCAACATTGATGGGAAAATCCCAGTCAAACTGCTCACGCTGTGGAATGTAGGATATCCGCTTGCGGGATTCATTAATATCTTTGCCGAATATCTTTACACTGCCTGTATCAAAAGGCAGCAGACCCAGCATTCCTTTGAGCAGGGTAGATTTACCCGCACCATTTGGACCTATTATCCCTATTACATGGCCGGATTCAATATTCAGGTTCACACCTTTAATTGCCGGTTTTTTGTTGTAAGATATTGTGAGATTCTTTACAGTAATTACGTCCATATCAAAATTACTTGAATGTTTTATTTGTACAGAAATTCTACTTCAGCGCTTTTACAATTGTGTTCACATTGAACGTAACAGCACCGGTGTATGTACCTTCAGGCGTTCCCTCATCGCCAACGGAATCAGAATACAGGGTACCGCCAACCGTAGCGCCGGTTTCTTTTGATATTTCTTCCAGCAGTTTGGGGTTAACGCTTGTTTCAATAAATACCGAGCTGAGCTTTCTTTCCTTTATCAGGTCGATAAGCTTTTTCACATCTTCTGTTTGCGCTTTGGCTTCCGTTGAAATTCCCTGCAGGCCGCGTACTTCAAGTCCGTACGCCTTGCCAAAATACCTGAACGCATCATGCGAAGTGATCAGTACCCTCTTTTCGGGGGGGATCAAGGCAATCTCTGTTTTTATCCATGCATCCAGTGAATCTAGCTTTTTCAAATAGCTCTCCAGGTTCTGTTTGTAGTACTGTGCATTGGGTTTATCATACTCGCTTAGCGCCTTTTCAACATTCGCTGCGTAGGTTTTAACGTTCTGCACGTTGAACCATGCGTGCGGGTCGGGATCTCCGTATCCTTTTTCGTCCGTCATTGCGGTTAAGCCTTCGGTTACCGTTACAACTTTTTTATTCCCGCCGGCGTTTCTTACCATTTCTTCGATCCAATGTTCAAGCGCGAATCCGTTTATGAATACAATATCTGATTCAGAAATGAGACGCGGGTCATTTGGCTTGGGTTTGTAAGTATGCGGATCCAGTCCAACGCCGCAAATACTTACCGCTTCAATTTTATCTCCGCCGATATTTTTTACGATATCATTGATGATAGTTATTGAAGAAACGGTCCTTACTTTCCCGCTATTGGTTTTATTCTCTTTTCCGCCGCACCCGGAGGAAACAACCGCCAGTGTAACAATAGTCAGTATGCTTAGTATTCTTTTGAAGTTTAATTTCATATTATTTATTTCTTTTTATTTTTCACTTTTGCCTTTTGCATTTTCATGTTTTGAGCGCAGCGAAATCCCGCTTGCGGGATCACTTTTGTCTTTTTGGCATTTCACGCCGGACTTTCGCTTTTTGAAAGTTTTGACGTCTCACTTTTGACGTTTCCCGTTTCACATGTTCATCCTGCTACAAAGATCTGCTCTGCCATAATTTTGCTTAAAAGGTTTTTTTTGCCTTCTGAAGTAATTACCACAGAACCGTCAAATTCTATCTTTTCATTCAGGGTGATTTTCGAGCTAAGCTTGATCCCGATCTTTGTTAAATACTGCAGAATTTCGATAGATGAATCTTTAACCTTGGCAATGGTGTACTCCATGCCTGGTTCGGTATTCACCAAAAGCTTATAGTGTGTTGGCACCAGGTTCAGTTCTTTATCGGGTATAGGGTCACCATGCGGATCGAATTTGGGATAACCAAGATATTCCTCCAGCTTGTTTATGAACATATCGCTGCATACGTGTTCCAGCCCTTCGGCTTCTTCGTGAACCTCATCCCATTCATAATTCAGGTGTTCGTGCAGGAAAACTTCAAGCAGCCTGTGTTTTCGTATTAGATTCAGTGAGATCTTCCTTCCGTTGCCGGTGAGCTCAAATCCATGATACGGCTTGTTATCTATCAAACCCTCTTTAGAGAGCTTATTTACCATTTCGCTCACAGATGCCGGTGATATAGAAAGCGCTGCCGCAAGATTCCCCGTATTAACCTTCCCGCCATCTTCCTGAATGTGGTAAATATTCTTTAAATAATCCTCTTTTGATCGTGTAGTCATGCGTAATTAAATAATTAGGTAAACTTCATTACAAAGTTAGGCAAACCTAAACCTAAAGTCAATAGTGATTTTGTCCATTTTAGCAATATTTTTAGCCATTTTCCCGAATATCAGATATATTATTCTTTTTATATTCTATAAGTGGCGATTATTTATTAAATTGTGGAAGTTCATAATCTATCAATTAACTAATGAAAACAGTCATAGCTGCGCTAATTATAGTACTGACCGGCTCAGTATTTTCTCAAACGCTTAATATCACTTCTCATAACCTTAAAGAAAATTCGACAGAAAAGAAGTATGAGATAACCGTAAATTATCCGCAGATCGATTTCGGGCCGGAAGCGCTCATGGGAATGCGCGGCGTGGCTGAAGATATCAACGTGGAGATCACAAAGCTGTTTAACGGACAGGTTGTTTCGTTCAGGGAGCTTTCTGCAGAAGATAATTATGATTGTCCGCAGCCCCTTAATTATATGGAAATAAATTACACCACAGCTTATAAGAACAATGGCTATCTTAGTTTTATGTTCGAAACGTATTCAAACCCAAGGTGCGCAGCGCATCCGATGACATTCCAAAATTCCTTCAACTACAGCTATGTATCGAAAGGACTGCTGACAATCGATAGCCTCTTCACACCGGGTTCCGGCTGGCTTGAATACATCTCTGAATATTGTATTAAGGAGTTGAACGCCAAAGCTAAAAAAGACGGGTTAGAAAACAACGAAAATAATATAAAAGAAGGAGCGGGTCCTAAACCGGAAAACTTCAATACTTTTACTGTGAATGATCATACGCTGGATATAACATTTAACCTGTACAAAGTAGGACCCTACGTGTGGGGATTTCAAACGGTAAGCATTCCATGGAAAAATCTTGTAAAGATGGTCGATCCCAAAGGTCCGCTCGGATTTATTGTAAAGTGACTTATCTTCACATTCCCGCGAAAGCGGGAATTTATCTTTATATTTAAACCAGGAAAATCAGGATCAAATTGTCTTCTGAGTTGCTACGACCTTCAGGTCGTGGAAGAATCTGCAGGAATGAAGCGGCTTCAGCCGCAATTGATAATCTGATATATTACAATTCTAAAGCGCTCTAAACTGCGGCTAAAGCCGCATAAACTTTTCCTCTTATTCTCCGCTCTAAAGAGCGGAGCTACTCAAAATGAATATCCCAAGGACATTTTCCGCTCTAAAGAGCGGAGCTAATCAATGTTTCGAACGAGATATTATTTGAGTTGCCACGACCTTTAGGTCGTGGATAAATTTGCAGGAGTAAGTTGGCTTCAGCCGCAATTGATTACTTGATTTGTTAACACCCTCAAGCATTCTAAACTGCGGCTAAAGCCGCATAAACTTTTCCTCTTATTTTCCGCTCTAAAGAGCGGAGCTAATCAAAAAGGACATCCACAGAACATTTTCCGCACCAAAGAGCGGAGCGAATCAAGTTTCGAACGAAATATTTTCTGATTAGCCACGACCTTCAGGTCGTGGATGAATTTGCAGGAATGAAGCGGCTTTAGCCGCAATTGATTACTTGATTTGTTAACACCCTCAAGCATTCTAAACTGCGGCTAAAGCCGCATAAACTCTCCTCTTATTCTCCGCTCTAAAGAGCGGAGCTAATCAAAAAGAACATCCAAAGAACATTTTTCGCTCCTAAGAACTAAGCTAATCAAGTTTCGAACGAATTATTTTCTGAGTTGCCACGACCTTTAGGTCGTGGAAGAATCTGCGGAACTGAAGCGGCTTCAGCCGCAATTGATAATCTGATATATTACAATCCTCAAATTTTCTAAACTGTGGCTAAAGTCGGATAAACTATCCCTTTATTCTCCGCTCTAAAGAGCGGAGCTACTCAAAATGAATATCCCAAGGACATTTTCCGCACTAAAGAGCGAAGCTAATCAAGTTTCGAACGAGTTATTTTCTGAGTTGCCACGACCTTCAGGTCGTGGATGAATTTGCAGGAGTGAAGCGGCTTTAGCCGCAATTGGCAACATAGGTCAAATCGGCTCGTGCCCTGCTTCCACACCTCTATCTTTATACATCTGCTGAAGCACCGGCATTTCTTTTTTCAACGCCAGCGCAAAAACAAACCCGCTCGCTATTGTTAATCCGCCAACAATTAAAATTGTTATTTCCATTCCAATATACTTCGCAAGATAGCCGAACATCATTATTACAATCGCCATAACTCCCCAATTAAAAGAAGTATTCACACCCAGCACACGGCCGCGTTTTGATTCTTCGGTCAGCATCTGCAGCACGGTATTATTAATACCCATAGCCGCAATGAAAGCGAAATCAACACCCATTGCAAAAATGAATGTTGTTACGATCGAACGCGAAAATGCAATTCCAGTAATGCTGATGCCTGAAATGAACGCGCATATGATAAGAAAACGCAGAATGTTCTTTGTTGATTTACGCCTGCTCATGTATATTCCCGATGCAAGACCGCCAATAGCCCCGGCAAGATAAAGTATGCCAAGATCCTTCGAGCCGCCCTTGAGAAAATCAGCGTCAATTATAGGCAGCTGGAAGGTAACAAATCCAAACACAATACTTATCATGGTTGAGATCAGCACTATAGCAAGAAGCGGCTTGTAATGAAAAACATATTTGATCCCCGTTACAAACTGCACTTTAACGGAATCGCTTTGTAGGTTTGTTTCCTGCCTGGGTTTCTTAAGCCATATTATAGAAACCAGGGCTATCAGGTTAGCGAGCAGCGCCGTGGCGAAAGTGCCAATGGCGCCGAAAGCCGCAAAGAGTATGCTGAATGTCGATGAAGCAGCTACCTGACCGATCTTCGCATTTGAGGCTGCCGCGCCCATCACCCTCGGGAATTCCTGCTTATCGGTAACAATATCTTTAACAAGCCCAATCATACTTGGATAGTTAAGTGCGAACACACTTCCTAGTGAAAATCCCATAAGCAGTATCAAAGGAAAAGAAAGTAGGTCTGTAACTACAAGTACTATTGAAACTACAGTCACAAGTGTTAGCCCTATATTGCATTTGATCACATTGCTTTTTCTGTCATACCTATCTGCCAGAACTCCTCCGTATATGCTGAAAAGCAGGAACGGCAGATTCTGCGCGAACCCGATCGTACCCAATGCCGCTGATGATCCCGTGAGCTTGAAGGTTATCCACGAAAGAGAAAAGAATGAAAGGTAAACGCTTATGAATACATTTATATCAGTTAAAAAATATTTTAAAATATTTTTCTTTGTATCTGATGTCATTGCCGTAGATTGATTTTGAAAGGGCAATATAGCGGTTTTTAGCTTTTTAATAAATGGTATGGCAGAAACCGCAGTTTAAGACACCTCTAAAAAAATTCCCCTCTTGAGAGGGGTGGCTCTGCTTCAGCAGAGACGGGGTGTGTTCCTAAATAAACCTCGCTCCTCTGCATCAATTGGTAATTTTGATAATTAAAAACAAACCCCCACCTGTGATTTGGGTACACCCCGGAAAATGAGTCAATCTTCATTTTTGCCATTCCAATTTATATATGGTAGCACAGACATCTAGAAGAGCACTTCGTGACCTATCTTCATAATTAAAATCAGTAGCACAGACATTCTTGTCTGTGTTAATAAATCTCCTTACTTTGCAGAGTTTTTCATTCTGTGAAGACTCTGCTAAATAAATATACATATTATGATCCGATAAACCGGGAAGAGTAAATTACTTCAGCTCGGCAACAATTTCATCGCTCATCGGCTTTACCGAACTTGAATAATACTTCACAAGGTTGCCATCCTCATCCAAAAGATACTTGTTAAAATTCCACTTAGGCTGTTGGTCATTCCATCCATTGAGGTCTTTAGAAGTGAGCCACTTGTATATCGGCGCCATATCATCGCCTGCTACCGATATCTTTTCGAACATTGGGAATGTAACATTGAACTTAGAGCTGCAGAATTGCTTGATCTCTTCGTTCGAGCCGGGCTCCTGCCCGCCGAAATTGTTGGCGGGGAATCCAAGCACTATGAGCTTATCTTTATATGTATCATAAAGCTTCTGAAGATCCTCGTACTGCGGGGTGTACCCGCACTCGGATGCCGTGTTAACTATCAGCACCTTCTTGCCCTTTAGCTGGCTATAGTCGTACGTTTTTCCATCGATTGATCTTACTTTCGCATCCGGATTCGCTTCCAGAAATTGGTAAAATGTTTGTTTTTCAGCCATTAGTTTCTCCGGTCTTGATTTTATCTGCTTGCAGCCAAACAGTGTTAGAACAGCATATATAATAGACATTGTTATGATTGCCTTTGTTTTCATTTTATCGTAAAATTTGGTTGATGGATAACAATAACTATAACACCATTTTAAGCCTAATAGATTCAATAATAACTGCAAGCAAAATAAATAACCGGATCAATACTTAATATTGAAAAATATCCCGCCTACACTTCAATTCTAATGATGATATTGTTTAGCATTATCAGCTCTATTATATACTGCGCGAGACGATGCACGACACATTCTTTCCATTGCAGGCTGCTAAGACGCTGTTTTCAATAGGGGTTGCTTCAATAATTTAACAAAAACACATGTATACGAAAAAAAAATACTAAATTGTGAATTTTGAGGCTGTTATTTTTTTCATTTTCCGAAACCCTCAAAGCAAATGATTTTGTTTTATAAATAGAATGGCATAAGAATCGATTTAAATAATTAATGTACAGTTAACAGAAAGTACAAATTAAGAAAGGAGAGATGCAGCTATGAAAAACTTCAGAATACTCAAAACAGGTATATTGCAAAAGTTTTTGATCATTGCATTTCTATTGATCGCTTCAAAAAGCAGTTTTTCAGATGATAACCCGGTAAGGTCAGGTGTTCAGACCGATGACCGGATTCCTTCTGCTCAGGCCGTAGCATATGACTTTTCACCTTCTTACACCCCATTTTTTGCTTATATAGGTTCATGGGATTACAGGGAAAAGGCATCCAGAGCGGAGAACATTCTGCTGGCCAAAGCAGAGCTGGATGCAGTGCCATATGATTCGCGTCCGGTAACTAACGCAAGCCTGGTAAGCTACACCACGGATAAGAAAACAGAAACATACCGTGAGCTTAGCGAAACCAGCCAGCCGGTTTATATTGCTGATCTGACAAAGCCGCAGCATACAGGTGAAACTACGATCGGTGTTGCTCCATACGGATACCTCTCATACCAGGAACCCGTAACTGTTAAGAACCCGATCAGGGATTTCAGAACTGATTACTGGCATTATAAATATTATCCCAACGAACGTAACAATGCGGCTTCATACAAAGAAGCATATTTAAATAATAGTTTCTTTACCGCATACGACGATGGGACGGAAGATTAAATTGTTGTGAAGTTGTTTTCTCCACCTGCACTGACCAGAAGCATACGCTTCTGACAGACAGGAAGATACAAAAGCCCGGGATGGTTTTCCCCGGGCTTTTTTTATTTAGGGGCTGCTATCGGATTACCTTCTTCCTCGAAACACTCTGTTAGTATTATTATCTTTACCGAAACTTACCAGAAGCTTCCTGATTAACAGGGTGGGCTTTGAACTTTTCCCGGGCAGAATATGGCACAGCTCATTAGCCTTAATATTGGCAGAACCTGCTTTAATTCTTCAGTATTGATCTTTGCAGCTTTATTGTTGTTTATTGCAGCAGGTTGCAGCAAAAGTGACAAGGGAACTCGTATCTATAATGGCACAGAGGTGAAGATCAGCCTGCCCAAAGATAGCTATAAGATGTATGAACCAATTGAGCTGCAGTATGAATGGGTAAACCACAAAGATATACCCGATACGCTGTGGGATGTGTTTGAGTTAAGTGAATTTACACATGTTTTTGTAACCGATGAAAATGGAAAAGTTTACACTAATCATCCAAGGGGTATAGATAAGGTAACTGCAAGGCCGCAGCATTATGTTCAAAAAGGTGATACAGTGATAGAAACAATAACACTCAACCATATTGGTATAGAATTTATAGGTACTTCCCGCGAAAGCTATTTTTCCTGCTCCCACTATCTGCCGCCCGGTAAGTATACCGTATATTCTGTGATAGAAGACTATAGCTGGAGGAAATATCGGGAGCCGATAAAAACCAATGCTGTTGAATTTGAGATATCTGAACTTTCTGAAAGGGATGAAAAGGTACTTGCTCTTGTAAGGGACAAAAAATACAAAGAAGCATTACAATCTTACCCGGGTGATTATTTTGAAGAGTACCTGATGAAATTTGAAATGAGCGAATATTTCTTAGAGCTCTCTAAGGCAGGTGAAACAAGTGAACGCTACAAAGATACTTCAAAGTTTCCGGTGATGTACGGCGCTTTTTTTGATAAGTACCCGGATTCACCGTACAACCTGAGCGATAACTTCATTTCAGGATACCTTTGGGTAAGCAGCAAAGATTCAGCCGGCTCACAGGTGAAAATGCAGGAACTGATGGCAAAGTATCCCGGAACAAATATCTCAAAAACAGTAAACAGCCTGAAGAAGATAGAGCTTTTTACGGGTTTAAGCAGCGTTTATTTTATGAATGAACATAAGAATAACGACAGAAGCAAAGAAACGATTCCGCAGGAACCCGAAAAAAAATAACTAATTGTGAAGACCAGAACACATAAGAAAAATAAAGTAAACGTAATAACCCTCGGCTGTTCAAAGAACATCTATGATTCAGAGGTGCTTATGGGACAGCTTCGCGCGAACGATTTCACTGTCTCCCACGAAGACGATAACTCTGATGCGCCGGTGGTTATTATTAACACCTGCGGATTCATCGATAACGCGAAGCAGGAATCGATAAATACTATTCTTGAATGGGCCGAAGCAAAGCAAAAAGGACTGGTTGAAAAAGTTTACGTAACCGGATGTCTATCTGAGCGGTATAAGCCTGACCTGGAAAAGGAAATTCCAAACATTGATGAATATTTCGGTACACGCGATTTGCCCAGACTGCTTAAAACGCTAAATGCTGATTATAAGCAGGAGCTTATCGGCGAGAGATTGCTCACAACTCCCTTGCATTATGCTTATTTCAAAATATCCGAAGGCTGTGACCGCCCCTGCTCATTCTGCGCGATTCCCTTAATGCGCGGCGGACATGTTTCCATTCCAATGGAGCGGCTTGTACAGCAGGCTAAAGACCTTGCCAGGCAGGGAGTGAAGGAACTGATACTGATAGCGCAGGACCTTACTTACTACGGACTCGACCTCTACAAAAAACGAAATCTTGCTGAACTGCTGGAAAAGCTTTGTGATGTAGAAGGAATTGAATGGCTTAGGCTGCATTACGCTTTCCCGCAGGGCTTCCCCCTGGATGCATTAGATGTGATAGCGCGCGAGCCTAAGATATGTAAGTATCTCGATATGCCGCTGCAGCATATAACCGATAATATGCTGAGATCAATGCGGCGCGGAACCACTAAGCAAAGAACGATCGATCTGGTAAATACAATTCGTGAAAAAATACCGGGTATCGCTATCCGTACTACACTTATTGCAGGCTATCCCGGCGAAACCGTAGAAGATTTTGAAGAGATGAAACAGTGGGTTCAGGATACTAAGTTTGAGCGGCTGGGAATCTTTACATATTCGCACGAAGAGAACACACATGCATTTAAGCTGGAGGATAACATTCCCCAAAAAGAAAAGCAGCGCCGCGCAGATGAGATAATGAAAGTACAGAAAAAAATCTCGCTCGTGCACAACAAGTCACTTATCGGCAAAACCATGAAAGTGCTTATTGACCGTAAAGAGGGCGATTACTTCATCGGCAGAACAGAATTCGATAGCCCCGAAGTAGATAATGAAGTTTATATATCTGCCATTAAAGCTCCCCTCCTCAATAAGGAGGGGTGTCACGCCGAAGGCGTGACGGGGTGGTCTGTATATCTTCGCACCGGCGATTTTGTTAATGTAAAAATCACCAAAGCAAAGGATTATGACCTGGAGGCTGATGTTATTCCCGCGAAAGCGGGAATCTAGAGCTTTAGGCAAAGACGGTATCGGACACAAACAAAAAACCCCGAAGCTTTCTGCTCCGGGGTTTTTAAATTGTTTGGTAAGCTATTTCCGTTTCACATTTGCCGTTTCACATTTGCCGTTTCACATTTGCCGTTTCACATTTGCCGTTTCACGTTTGCCGTTTAACGTTTGCCGTTCCTACTTCACCAGCACCATTTTCTTTTCCTCTAAATAACTTCCGGCAGTGATGCGGTAAAAATAAACCCCGCTGGAAAGATTCGTGCCGTCAAAATTTATGGTGTATGTTCCGGTTTGGTAACTTCCATTTACCGGCTGAGCTACAAGCTGGCCAAGTGAGTTATAAACATCTATTGTGACTTTTGAATCTGCCGCTATGCTGAATGAAATATCAGTCTGCGGATTGAACGGATTCGGGAAGTTCTGGTATAGCTGGTAGCTTACCGGCTGCACGCTGCCGAATCCTTTGCCGGAAAGTGTGAAATGATCTATCCACACACCATCCGATGAATTTCCGAATGCGCCTGCATCTTTGATATAGTAGTTGATCGCAACGTAAATATTCTTGCCGGCATACTGTGATACATCATATGATCTCTTATGCCATGACCCAACGGGTCCATCGACCTTGAAGTAATCAATCTGCGTGAAGCTCGAGATACTATCATTCGTGGTTGATATCCATACCTTAAGTGAATCCTTGAACTGCCTGTCAATTGCGCCGCACCAGAATGAAATGGAATCACCCTCGTGTATATCGTAAAGTTTTGGGAGTATTATCCAGTCATCGATCTGATTGAAGCGGTTCACGCTTTCAAATCCCAGCTTGAAAAAGTATGTGCCTGTCTGCGGGCCCTGGTCGCCAAGCTGAAAGAATTCAAAAGGAGCATAAAGCTCTATATCAGTGCTTCCGCCATCTTTGTTAACAAGCTTCCAGCCGCGGGATAGAATATCCTTATCGTTGAATGATTCTTCCCATTTTACCCTCTGCGCATGCAGGCTGCCCGAAGCGAATAAAGAAAACAGTATTAATAGTGTTGCCGCTTTGTAAATATTCATGCTGAAGTTTAGATTTTTTTACAATGTTAGATCAATACAGCATTTGCTGCGCTTAACAAGAGTATGAAACTTTCAGTATCTTCGCAACTTCTTTCAGGAATGAAATCCCATCGCCTATGGTAGTAATGCCGGGAGGCAATACATCTGTCCCGTTTGCGAGTCCGTTTGCAAGCCCGACAAAATCTTTCTGGAAGCCGGTTAGCTTTTTGGATAAGAAGAAATCCTTATCACCCTGCAGGTGTTCGGCGCGTGGTTTCGTTTCCGGCCAATCAGTTGGGTTCCGCGGTGAAGCGAGGTTCAGGTAATTCTGCAGCGCGGGTGAATTAAGATCCCTGTTATTCAAATTGCCCAGGTTCCACTTATCAGACATGGTTTTTATTACCGATGTATGTGTAAGCGTATCGCTGATAACCGTCCCGCTGTTAATGTACGCCGAAACCAAAATTGCCGGAACACGGATTCCCAGCCTGTTAAAAGTGAAGTCCATTTCACCTGCTGTATTATTGGGCGGCACTGCTCCCGGCGGCTGAACGTGGTCGTATGTTCCGCCCGCCTCATCAAATGTAATTATGAAGAGCGTGTTCTGCCAGTTGTTTCCGGCTTCGGTATGCGAGTTCTTGATCGCATTATAAACTTTGTGTATCAGCTTTTCGCCCGGTGTTACTGAAGAGGGAAAAGTTGTGATATTGCTGTTCCCCACAAGCGGTGCGGGCGGATGTTCATCGTTGTGAAAGAACATCATTCTCGGCTCGATGAAAGTATATTCAGGCAGCCTGCCTGCTGCGCAGTCATCAAAGAACGCATCCATACTGCAAACATGGTCATGAGCGAACGGCCTCAGCGCGTTAAAATGGATCAGCAGACTCATAGGAAACACATCGAGGTGATCGAAATACAGTTTCCAGTTGTATCCCCTGTTTTGCAGCCGCTGGAAAATCGTTTCGCTGGTGTTGTTCTGCCACTTGGTATAACTTGGGCATGAATTTGTAACATAACCGTTGGATTGCGCGCTGTTAATAAATGAACGGTTGCAGAATGTCTGGCTTGGTACCGCGCAGTGCCAGTGATCGCAAACGGCGAATCCTTTTGCAAGCGCGCTTATCACAGGCACAACTTCCGGCGGAAAACAGCTCATGATAATCTTATATTCACTGTAAGTGGGCATCCTCCCCTGCGTGGATCTGAAATTATTGATGTAATCCATCAGGAAGCCATTCATAGGGTATGTGCCCGGCAAAGTTGAAGGCAGATTCCACGGACTCACCATATCGCAGGCATCTACAAAGCGGTTTGAATCAGGCAGAATAGTGCCGAACATCGATGCGTTAATGTGCGGATACTCTTCGCCCGGGTCAGGGTTTGGATTGTTCATAACTGAATCCTTGTAAACAGGAACACTTCCCACAAATGATGAATCAGCATACGGCGGTATAGGGTTTGAGAGATTGTGATATGCCACGCCTTCGAATGGCTGGTTGTTAGGCGGCGGTTCCTGCGGTGTATATAAATAGCCGAGTAAGTTATCAAACGACCTGTTTTCCATCATAAGCACAACAACATGTTCAAACTTATCCAGGCTGCCGGCAATTTCCCTGTGCTTCAGTATCGAAGGGAATGCCGAGCCCAGTGCGCCGAGCGCGACCGTTGAACCTGCCAGCTTCATAAACTGCCTTCTGTTGATCTTTCCCATATTTTAAAATTGCTGTTCCGTTAAAATTGATTAGTAATTTTATCCCGATGAAAACTCAGAGTGCATTACACTCCAAATACAAATCCTGATGTAAGTGTTTTGAATTTTCCGCTCTCAAATTTATGGAAATTATAACCGCCGCCTTCATAATAGCCGTCATTGGTAATGATCTCAAGAATGCCATCGCCGTTGAAATCAACGGTCATTTCTGGCTGGCTGAATGTGAAGTTGTTTGCGGCAAGCGGGGCAAGCTCTGCAAGTATTTTACCATCACCGTTCATAACATATACCGCAGAAGTGAAATTGGTGAAGTCATTCCTTAAGAGCACGGAAACAAGATACTCGTCACTTCCCGAAGATGTAAAATTACCTTTGAATACTTTTATGTCTTCGTTTGCCAGCTTGTCAACGGGCTTTATGCTTTCATTTCCTTTATCGTCATACACAGAAACCTTTATGCCTTTTAGCTTCGGCAGTAAGTATGATTTGAACTTATCCATCACATCCTGTGAAGTGACTCCGCTTCCCGTAACCGCTTTCATATTGTTATTGAATGAGCATATAACAATTTCATCATTTTCAAGCGATGCTTCGTGCGGCAGCCTTAACTCGGCATAAAAAACCGCGCCTGCGCCAATAAGGTCATCGAAGTTTACGTAGTAGCCGCTAACTTCTGCCGCATATACGCCGCTTTTGGTGGAAACGTAAACCTTATCTCCAATTTTCAGAGTTGTGTATTGTGCAAATTCCGGCTTGAATTCCTTGAAGCTGTATTCCGGATTCTGCTCATCATACTTTGAATGTTTCTTTACAATATCTTTAAGCTTATCGCCGTAAAGGTCGTAGCTTTCAGGATTTTGTTCCATCTTCTCTAAATTTTCAGCGTACTTGTAATTATCTTCAAGTATCAGACGCTTGCCATCCCACCTGCCAAAAAATACGGTATCGCTGACCTGCCGGTCAACCCCACCGGTTTTGGAAGACAACTCTCCCTGTTTTTTGGATGATGAGTCCGAAACTGTTTTGTCACCGGATTCTTTCTGTCCTGAGTTTTTAGAACATGAAAAGACGTTAATGCAAAAAAGAGAAACCGCAAGATAAACTAAGAACGTTTTCACAGAAGTCAAGATTTTTACTTTATGGATATGCCAAATATAAGTATTTGTAAATTATAAGCAAAGTAATTAAGTACGTCTGCAGATCACAAAAAAAGGCGGAGATAGTAACATCTCCGCCTCACAAAATGCCGCGTTATAGGAAGAAAGAAGCTAAATACTACAAACCTGCGCTTACATTAAGCCTTAAAGTTCTTTTCATTCCCGGAATTATACCGAACCTGTCAGCTCCGGCGTACCAATCCGTATCGGCGAGGTTAAGAACCTGTACCGAAACCTGACCCTTGAACCATTTAGACAAACTGTAATTGTAACCCGCATAAGCATCTAAGATTGTAGCGGTTGGAAGTTTATTGTCATATTCTGTTCTGAACAGGTCTTTGCCGGAAGAGTTCTGGCCAACATATTCACCGCTCACACCTAAATAAGTATCTCCGTCGAGAAGGTAGTTTCTTGCGTAGAAATTGACGTCAGCTCCAATGAAGAAACCTTTGTAATTATAGTTTATCCCGCCGGAGATCATTAATTGCGGGCCGCTTGCAACATGAGTTCCTTTAAGCTCATCATAGAATAAAGTATCAACATTACCATCCTGGTTTAAAGCGGCGGTATTGAATGCTCTTTTCTTTCCGGTGATCGGATCTGTCAAAACGCTTGAGAGCACATCCTGCCATTTGTTATCCATGTATGTTAAAGAGCCTTTTAATCCAAAACCTTTAACTTTTTTTATCAGCTTATCAAGGCTTGCGGTAAACTCAAACTCAAGCCCTTTATGCTCTGATGTACCAACCAGCTCGCTTCTGAATCCGTTCCTGTCATAGCCGGGCTGTCCTGCCTGCGAAACATCCTGAATTCTTGCTGATTTGTTTTTCCACAGCATATAATATCCGTTCAGTTTAGCTGTAAAATCCGGTGAGGTCCAGCCTAAACCAAGCTCAAACTGATCCGACTTTTCATCTTCTACGTTCTGATCTACTCTGCCCTGGTTGTAATAAATTCCAAGGTCAACAAACCTTTCAACGTGTGCAAAGTTTCCGAATACATTTACATTTTTGGTAATGTTGTAGTTTGCACCAATTTTCGGCTGGATAAATCCACGCGACCTGGATTCGTTAACGAGGTTGAATTCATAGAAACGGCCGTTAGTTCCGCGCATGTAGAATTTCCCGTTCTTGGGTCCTTCGCTTGTTGAATCAACCAACCCAAGTGCGCTTGCTTCACTTGAAGTTAGCAGCTTGCCAATTGCATTTTCACTCGGCATGTTTTCGGTAAGCTTATACTTGTACCATACATACTGAATCGATGCCATGATGTTCAGGTTTTTAAGCAGGTAGTTTCCCTGCGCGAATACCGTAAGCTGGGGTGTTTCGCCTTTATAGTTTCTGTACTGGGTTGCATAGGTCGGATCATCAGTAGAAAGATTCCAGCCAAACGGACTGCCCAGATCATTGGGAGCGTCAATATCGCCCTGCCGTACCCTTCTTGAAAATGTCGCGATCTTTACCACGCCTGGCGTTGTACTTGTATCTGCGGCATAGCTCTGGGTTACAAATGATTTACCGAACAAATTAGTAAAGTGTCCCGGGTGGTCAGCGCTCCAGTTGCGGAACTCAACTCCGCCAACAACGTTAAGAGATTTACCCAGAACTGTTTGATAGCTTGCAAGCAAGCCGTACTGGCTGTGCAGTGAATAACTGATCCTTTGATACGCGTTCTTAAGATAAATTGTATCAGCAACACCAACTGTGTTTATAAAACCCTGCGGGCCGTAATAATTTGTAACAAGTGTATCAACGGTTGAGCCGTTTGAGCCGGTTCCCTTTTTGAAAGAAAACAGCGTTCCGGCGCCGTTTATACTTGAACCACCGCCCCTGCCAACAGTGTAAAACAAAGTTGTAAGAAGCTTCGAGTTCTTGTTAACATCATATGAAAAATGTCCTTCAAGCTGCGGTTTGTGGAAAAAGTTATGGGAGAGATTCACGTAGTCCTGGTCCTCAAGTTCCCTTTTTCCGTCAAGCAATCCATAGTTAGGCTCGCCGGTTGTTTTGTTCGCAGGAAGCTGCTCTACTATATTCTTTGGAAGGAAAGGCGCTGAGTTAGCTTCAATGCCGAACTTCTTGAAGTAAGCGATAATGTTGCTGAATGAGTAACCGTGTTCCTGCGGAGCGCCATGAAGAACAAGCTTCGTTCCTATGTTTGATTTCGGGAAGTAAGAAATTGATGAATAATAGTTAACTCCCTCATATCTTCCGCTGATCCTTGTTCCTTCAGCAATTTTCCTGTCAACATTAGCGTAAAGTGAAATCTTGTTCTTCATCAGTAATCCTGAATTCAGCTTAACGCCGAACATTGTATTCTTTGGATCGCCGTATCCGAAATTCAATCCGTAGAAAAATTTCGGGTTGGGAGTTTCCGTGATGATATTGAACGAACCTCCGAATGACCCGGCGCCGTATAACGATGAACCTGCGCCGCGCTGGATCTGGAATGAACCAGCATTGGAAGAAACTGAACCCCAGTTAGACCAATACACAGCGTTGGATTCAGGATCATTTGTCGGGATACCGTTTATCATAACTGAAACATAGTTCTGCGTAAAGCCGCGGATAAGCATTAAAGCTTCACCATTGCCAACGCCATCTGTTGAGTATGCGTACATGCCCGGTATTCCTTTAACTATCAGGGGGGCATCCTGTCCCGCTATTCTCTGGTCAATGGTTTTTGCATCAACGTTTGTAAAAGCAACGGGTGTCATCCTGTCTTTTGCCCTGTTGATTTCTACAATAAGCTCCTCTGTTGAAATTGTACCGGAGCGCATGTCGAAATTTGCCGTGACATCTGCTTTAACCTCAACAGATTGTGTCATAATTTCATAACCTAAATAAGTTGCCTTCAGCACATAGTTACCGGTTGGAATACCTGTAAAAACATACTGGCCGTCTTTATCGGTTGTTGTTTTCGATGAGCCGGGCGATAGTGATACCTGTGCCCCCGATATAGCCTCACCGGTTTCTACGTTCCTTACAGTTCCGCTCACCTTGTATTGTGAATTTGCCGAACCAATACCCAGGAACAGCAGAACCGCTGCAGCCAAAACGCGTAAATAGATCTGCATAGTTTTCTCCTTCATTTTTTAACAGATACTAATTTGTTTTATAGCTTGGGTGATTTTAATACAAAGTTATCTTTTGTTTATTAAACATTGGTTATAATATCTTGAAGATTGCTACGGATACATTAAGCCCACGTTAAATTGCTTAATATCACAGACATAAGTCACTTTTCTTCCTGACTAATATCTTTTCTCTGAAGAATCACGTTTTATACAGGCTAAATCTATATTTAATGGTGTACCAGGTTCAATTCTTGTTGAATTTCTGGGTTTTCTGCTGTTTTCTTTGATCTTTCACACTAAACCCTTTCCTATTATTCTGCATCATATTATTGTAATTTAGGAGAAAGTAATGCGGTCAAATTTAGCCACGGCTGTTTCGGCCGAGGGGGGAGCTCTGGAGCTGGTATCTACAAGTCCGGATAGGGAGTTTGAACTGATCCGCCAGGCGGCGGCAGGAAATTCTCATGCGTTCAGGGAACTGTATAAGAACAACGTTCAGCGTGTTTATGCAGTTTGCCTTCGTGCTGCCCAGGACCGCGATACTGCTGATGAGCTTACCCAGGAAGTTTTTGTTAAAGCCTGGGAAAAACTTTCTTCGTTCCAGTTTGGCAGCAAGTTTTCATCATGGCTACACTCAATCGCAGTGAACCAGTTCCTTATGATGAAACGCTCTGAAAAAAGATTCACCGAGCGCGTAAACGAGCTGACCGAAATAACGAACAGGGAAAACCTCTCTTCAAAAACGAAACAGAGCTATGATTCAAGGATTGATATCGAAGATGCCCTCGGAAAACTGCCCGAGCAGGCGCGTATGGCATTTGTTCTGCACGATATCGAAGGATATAAACACCACGAGATCGCTGATATGATGGATATAGAAGTGGGTACATCAAAGGCCCACCTGCACAGGGCCAGAAGAATGCTCAGAGAGGAGCTATCGAAATGACAAAAGTTAATAACATGAAACATACTAATTGCGATGAGATAATGCTCATGGTAGATGATTACCTTGACGGCATGATCTCAACAGAAAACAGGCAGCTAATGGAAGAACACCTTAATGAGTGTTCAGGCTGCAGGAAATACCTCGAAGATACGGTAGTACTGCTTGATAAAGCGGCCGTTTTAGGAAAAGATGAGAAACTTCTTTCCAAAGAAGAACAGCAGGCATTGTGGAGCGGCATCGAAGCTAAGATCAATGCTTCGCTCCCTTCTACGGATACACATATTTATAATATGAACGGCTTCGAAGACGAGTATATACCGGTATCCTCCGCAAACGGCGTTAATAAAATAAGCAAGCCGGAAAAAGAAGCTTCTTCCGTAAACACAGGTTGGGGCTCAATGCGCTATTACATGTCCGGAATAGCCGCAGTACTGATCCTTGCGTTTGTTATCTACGGCGTTAACCAGTTCCTGAAACGCAACAACGACGTGAACCTAACAGACGGGATTGTAGAGATCAGCGGCGGGCCTAAATGGATGGTTACTTCTGTTAAAGGAAGCCCCATTATCAATAATATGGTTATGAAGGCCATTGATAGCCTTGGTATCGGCGGTTATGTTTCAACCGACGATTCTTCAAAAGCAGAGCTTTATGTTGCCGGACTTGGCTCGGTTATAATAGAGCCAAACTCCAGGGTTAAACTTACAAAAAGTGTTGAAGGCGAGCACCGCATACAGCTTGATTACGGCTCGATCGACGCAAACATAATGGCTAAACCGCGTACTTTCTTTGTGGATGCAGGTACGGTTACTGCCGTGGATCTTGGATGTTCATATAAGTTTTCGGTTGATAAATCAGGCGACGGACTGCTGTATGTGCGTTCAGGAAAAGTTTCGCTTGAATCTGCCGGCGGCAGGGAATCAATTGTGCCCGAAGGAAAGTTCTGCGTAACTAAACAGGAATTCGGCCCGGGCACCCCGTTCAGGGAAGATTCATCACCCAAGCTTAAGAAGGCTTTGATGGAGTTTGATTTCGGGAACTGCGGCGGACAGTGCATAAATACTATTCTCGATAATTCGAGAAAGACCGATGCCGTTACCCTGGTAAACATACTGCCAAGAGTTGATGAACAATACAAAGCACAGGTTTATAACAAAGTAGCAAATTACTGCGCGCCGCCAAAACGTATCCCGAGGGATAGTATCCCCAGGTTCAACAGGCTTGAAGATGTTGACGAATGGGTAGATAAAATTATGGAAGAAGTTCATAAGAATATTGAAGAAAGTCTCCAGCATGTTGAAGAGAACATGAAGCAGTTTGATAACGATAAATGGCAGAAAGATTGGCAAAAGAACTGGGATAGAAACGTGAAGAAGAACTGGAATTTTTCATTTCCCCAGGGTCTTGATACCTTATCATTTCAGTTTGACTCCAGGAATCTAACAGAAGAAGAACAGGAAGAGCTGAACCGCGAAATGAAGGAGCTGGAAGAGAACCTGAAAATTGATAACGAGGAGTTCAAACAGGAAATGGAAAGAGTTAAGGAAGAGCTTAAGCGGGTTAATGAAGAGATAAGGAAAAATATGGAAGACGTGCAGAAGGAGATGAAGAAGAACTCTTTTGAAAAAAGAAAAGAGCTTCGTGAAACAGATAAGAACAAACACTATGAAGATTCAGGGGACGATGACGATAGTGATGACGAAAAGTAGATCTGGCTTATGAATATCCCCGCACTGGCCGCAGCCTTGCTGCTGTTTACATGTTCTGCATGTTCACAAAAGAAGGATATAAGCAGTGATGTTAAGCCTGTTACAGTTGGAGATGGCTGCGAAGGATGCGAGGCGGTATCTGAATCACCGGTTCCATTTGAAAGCTTAAGCAGTACAGATACTCTGCCCGGCTTCAATTCCGAAGAGCCGAAAATTGAGATCAGCGGTATAGTTTACAAAAGCGATGGAATTACCCCGGCACCGGGCGTAGTAATTTATCTTTATCACACTGACCGAAACGGATACTACACTCCTTCTTCTAAACCTGAAGGATGGGAAAAACGCCACGGGAAGAACAGGGGCTGGCTTAAAACAAATGAGAAGGGTGAATACAGATTTTTAACCTTCCGCCCTGCGCCTTACCCAAATGCCGAATTCCCGGCGCATATACATCCCACCATCAAAGAGCCCGGCAAAACCGAATACTGGATAGATGATTATGTTTTCGATGATGATAAGTTTGTGAACGAAAGTTACAGGAGCAAAGCTGAAAACCGGGGCGGGGATGGAATTGTTTCGCTTCAGAAAAATGAGAATGGTATCTATACAGCAAAACGTGACATAATTTTAGGTAAAAATATCCCGAACTATAAAGATTAAAGATTAACCGGTTCTTTTTATAAGAGTATTGATTCAAAGTTCAGTCATCATTAGGCAATTACCTCCGCTTAATTAATGAACTCTAAGGCCTGCGCGGATTAACTGAGTACCTGCTCAATAACCGGCAGGCTTTGCTATTATTTGAACAGCTTCCCGATAAAATCATGCATTTATATAAACATAGGGGGAGTTAACCATCTCCCCCTTGTTTGCTTTAAGAGTATTCTGTTTTTGCTTCTTGGGGTATCAACAGCATAATAAAGCTGTTCGATGCATTCATCGGGTGGCATAAGAAAAACCCGTTGAAATATCAAAAAGATCACAAGCTTTGCCAAAGAGGCTGCCTTTGTTTCAAAGCAGCCTGTATCGGCATCTCCCGGTAAATTTTAACACCCGGAGTGGATTAGATAAAGCAAGCTATTTAACCAATCCCTTGGAGCGGGAATACACAAATGACTTCGTTGTTTAATCTATCCCGTGTATCTTGAATACACAAATGACCTCGTTATTCAGTCAATCCCGTGTATCTTGAATAACAAATGACCTCGTTATTTAATCAATCCCGTGTATCCTGAATAACAAATGACCTCGTTATTTAATCAATCCCGTGTATCGGGATTTCATAAATGACTGCGTCATTTAATCAACATCATTTTTTTAGTTTCGCTGAAACTTCCGGCTTCCATCTTGTAAAAATATACGCCGCTTGGAAGCTGTGAAGCGTTGAATGATACTTCGTAAATTCCGGACTGCATTTTGGAATTCACAAGTACAAAAAGCTCTTTTCCCAAAATGTCATAAACCTTCATTGTAACCTGTGATGCTTCCGGAACTGAGAATTTTATCACAGTTGCGGGGTTGAATGGATTCGGGTAATTCTGCCCCAGTGAATAAACCAGAGGCAGCCCTGTGTTCGGAACTGATGTGATCACGGTTGCATCGATCTTGTAAATTGTTCCGTAATAACCGCACATGAAACCGCTGCTAGTACTTACAAAATCAATTCCCCACAGGTTTTCTTCCGTGCCGAAGGGAGCGGTTAAAGATCTCTCAACAACCCATTGGTTCTGGCTGAACTGTTTGAACAGCTTGCCCTGCTCTCCTACTGCGAATCCCCTGCCGGTATCGATAACTTCAATATCAATTATGTCAACACCTGAAAGTCCGGCGGTATCATTCAGCAGTGACCAGTTTGCGCCGGCGTTTGTGGATTTAAAGATTGTACCGTTTATAGATGCCATGTAACCTGTTGATGCGTTAAGCCAGTCCATTTCCCAAATTGTATTCAGGTTCGGGCCGTCGATTCCTGTGCTGTCCCATGTAAGTCCGCCGTCGGATGTCTTTATGAAACGACCTCTTTCTCCTGCGATATATCCCGTGGAGTTATTTACAAAATAAACATCTTCCATGTTGTTAAAGCTTGTTCCCCAGCTGAAATTTGAAGTCCAGGTAACGCCGGCATCAGTTGTGTAGTAAGCATTGCCCATTTCTCCAACAGCGAAACCGGTATTCGCATTGAAAAACCAAAGTGATTTTGTTGCACCGCTTGTGATGTTCGGAAGGTTCCTTTCCGTAAAAGCAGCGCCGCCATTGGTTGTAATTATAAATCTGCCGGAGGCTCCTGCAATGTAGAAAGTATTTGCATCAAACATCTGCACATCATATAGCTCAAACGAAAGTCCGCTGGGCAGGTTTTGCCAGTTCAGCCCCGCATTGGTAGTTTTAAATATCATACCCGAGTAGCCTACTGCTACACCTGTTGTCGCATTCAGAAAGTCCATTCCGTACATCCTGTTTGCGGTTTCAGTGAGATAGAATGAAGTACCCCCATTGGTTGAACGGAACATATTACCCATATCCGAACCAACTATGATATCACTTGCTGACTTCATATAAACACTTCGTGATGTTTGTCCGGTGAAAGAAGTTAATGCGGTACTGTCAAAAGTTGTTCCGCCATTGGTCGTACGGTAGTTCAGTCCATCAACACCTACACATATGAAGCTGGAGGGCCCAAAAACACTTGCCTGGTAAATGGCACGGCTTCCGTTATCGAACACTAGAGCGAAAGTGGCGCCGTTATCGGTAGATCTGTAGAGTCCGTTTGATGAGCTGAATGTCCAGAGATCAGTTCCAACCCTGATTATATCGTATTGTGTAGGCGAACCCGTAACGGTTACGGTAGTCCAGCTTGTGCCTCCGTTAGTGGTTGAAATTATGTTTCCTGATGTACCGCAGATCCACACATTGCTTCCGTTTGTGTACGCAATTCCATACCTAGCATTTGTTCCGGTAACGGTAATAGAGCTCCATGTTGCTCCGCCATCAACAGTTTTTAAAACTACTGCCGAAAGCGCGCCGCATGCGTAGCCTGTATCAACCGACGTCATGACTACTTCATAAATGTTTGAAGTTGTACCGGATGTTATTGTTGACCAGTTAGTTCCGCCGTTTGTTGTCCGGAGTATCATTCCCGTATAGCCGGTTACGATACCGGTATTCGCGTTTACAAAATCCACTGACCACGGCCTGCTGACAAGTTCGGGCGGGGTTATATTCTGCCATGAGTTGCCGCCATCGGTTGTTTTGGCGATGAAGTTGTTTGTCGGCGTTATGGTGTTTGTGCCGTCACCAACGGCGAATCCGGTGTTCGCATTTATGAAATCAATACCTCTTGATTCACCGCCGAACTTGCCGGCTTTTAAAAGTGAAACTGTTGTTGTATCTCTTGCACTCACTCCGGCCGCACCGAAAACGAACAGGATCAATACAAGAAACTTTGAATAAGAAAAAGTTGGTAAGTATTTCATTTGTATTCCCTCTTAGATTTATATTTTTGAACTTTTATATATTACCAAACAGTTGTTAAGGAAAAATGTCGGGTTCTTTGCCAATAGTATGTACTAAAATCTACATTAATGTAATATATTGCAATTGCAATTTCTCATATTTTCTTGTATGTTTTGCAATTGTAGAATGAAGTCGGCATAACTCATTGCAAACTATTGAAATATCAGGTAATTCTTTAAGTCCTAAGGCACGCAGGCAAAGAAAGACTACAACGCTTAAGTACCTGTATGAGGTTGCCGCTATACCTGACTCAAAACGTGCCGAGTTACTCGGCAATCTTATGAAACGGAAGAATGCCGGGGACCAGGTAAACGTAAAATTACTGAGGTTAATTTACGAGCATGTAAACGAAAACAAGATATTGCAATGGGATGATGACAGTATCTGCACCGGGCTGGGTATCAGCAGGGATATGCTTTATTGTCATAAGTCATGGCTGCTAAAAAAACTACGAATGCTCTACTTCGGCTGGGAGAAAAAAGACAGCAAAGCAGACAAGGTAAACCGGAAGAGATTTCTCGGGTTGGTAACCGCTGAAACAGAAGAAGCAAAAAAAATGCTTGATGCCGGGATGCGCAAAGAATCCAAGCTAATGCTCCGCGGCATAGAAAAGAAGATGCTTTCAAAACCCAGGCTATCTATAAAAGAAAAAGAGCTCTTCGTTGCCGTTTCAAGATACCTTTGCCAATACTACTATAATCTAAAAAAGGAAAATTCATTCAACAGGTATTATTATCAAACCATCAGAGTTTACCGTAGCTTGTTGAGGTCGTGCAGGCTTAATAACATGAAGGTCGCTCTTGATGCCCGTATCCATTATTATTACTGTCTTTCATACAAGCCAACTTACAACGGTAAAAAAATTGAAGAATTTGTGAAAGCCCGCGGCTATCTCGAAAAAGCGCTTGAGCTTAGCCGTGAATCGGGTGATATACTAAAACAATCCGAGCTTATAATAAATATTGCGAACTTCTATTCTGTAGAAGCATCTTCTTTCGGCAAAGCGGTTGAAACCATAAGCGAAGGGGTGAAACTTGCTGAAAACAAAAACCTGCAGAGCGATCTGTATTGTTATAAAATTCTTGAGATCTTTTACGGGTTCATTACGCAGAAGGCCGGAATTAAAGAAACAATTGAACAGCTTAAGCTCTATTATAGCAGCTTTGAAAAATCTAACCCGCGGACATCTCTGATAAGGATAGTATTGATGAAAGCTGTGTTCCTGGCGTCTTCATATTCAGATAATAACATGCTGAATGATTTTTTCAGGAAACTGTACCGGTTTGAGATCCTGAACTATGGATATAACTCTTCGTTCAGGACCATGTATTCATCAAGATTTTCAATGTACCTTGAAGACCTTTTTATCCCGTGCCTGATCCGCTCACCGCAGGGAGAAGAATTTGTTTTTTCAAACAGCCTGAACAATGAAGTAAAAAAGAAAATGCTTATCGCATTTGATGAAATCCTGGTGAACTTCCATCGTATTACCGACGTGTATTTCATCAAAGAAATTTATACTTATATGCTGCTTGTAACCTTTGTTAATGCCGATGAGTTTGACCCTGATCAATGCGGTTATTTTATTAAAAGAATAGAGTGGCTTAACAGGAGCAGGGGAAAGATAGTTACCGAAGCGAACCATATATTGTTTGAATTCTTAAGACAATTTGTTAAAATGAGAAGTGATAAGCAGTATCTTTCCAAAGAAGATTTTTTGCAGAAGTACCTGCTGCTTTTCCGCGGGAAAACCGCCGAGCTGGCCTCGGGAGAAATATTTACACCGCTTATGTATTTTGTGATTTGTCATACAGCTAAACTGGCAGGCTATGGGGAGTTTACAGATGTTGTAGCGGAACTGAACAAGAGCATTCTGGAAAAGCATCCCGGCTTCTTCTACAGCTATAAAACACTTCGCAGCGGCTCAAGTTGAACTTTGCGTGGATATTTCTTTGTTGTAACAGAAACGGGTAGCTGTTCACTTCCCGTTTCTGCTACTACTTGTTTCATTTTACCTTACATGTATTAACGCCTATGACCGAGTATAATGGACAGAAACTTACAAATGCAGTAAGTAACGGCACAATACCAATTAGCCCGAACCAGCTTTTAAAGTAAAAGCCTGCAGCTATGATCACTACGCCTAAAATGATCCTTATAATTTTATCTGAACTTCCGACATTTGCTTTCATTTTATCTTCTCCGGTTTAGTTTTTTATTCTGCACAAATATAAGGTTCCGGCTGAAAGATAGTGTGTGACATAGTCACAATAGCGGCTATTTGGTTTTAGCGGTTAACCCTAAGGCATTGGTAATCATTATTTTGCCGCGGTCAAGTTTCACAAGTTTATTGCGTTCGAAATCACTGAGGATTCTGCTTACAACTTCTCGTGAAGTACCCAGTTCTGCCGCAATTTGCTGGTGAGTTGAGTTTACTTCTGCATCTGATGCTGCACTTAAAACATATTCTGCTATACGTGCATCCATTTTCCTGAAGGCGATTTCATCTACAATTTCCATTACCTCAGAAAGCCTTTCTGAAAGTACATCAAAAAAATAGTTACGCCATGTATCATATTGCTTAATGTACTCCCTGAACAATTCGCGTGGAATCAGTACTGCTTCCGTATCCTCTTCAGCTACAGCTGCTGCCGGGAAGAAGTTTTGACTGAGAATACATGATGCTGTGAGTATGCAGCTTTCGCCTTTTCCGAAGCGGTAAAGGGTTATCTCACGGCCGGTTTCGCCGGATTTGTAAACGCGGACTTTCCCTGATAACATCAGTGCGAAAAATGAACATGAATCGCCCTTAAGAAAGATGTGTTCACCTGCCGGGATTTTTTTGTATAACGAATAACTTAAGATATTCCCGGTTTCAGGATCGCTCAAGTTGTTAAGGAACGGGTAAATTTTTTGTAAACCGGATAAAAGACTGTTATCTATCATAAGATCGTTGAGCTGATTATCCTGTTCCTGAAACTGCTTTGTTCCCAGTAATTCAATAGCGCGGAAAGCTGTTCAAACAGTTCTCTCCTGGAACTTCGTAGGTCGTTAATGTTATCCCTGATCGGTCTTGTTGAGATGCGATCCGAAATGTTTGTAATAGTCCGGTTGAATACACGGATTTCGTTCATGTGAGAGGTCAGGTCCGGAATCATCACATCGGCATCATGGATATCACCCATAAGATCCAGTGCCTGTTTTAATTCTTCCAGGCATTTAGAAAAATCTGTGCCAAAGCAATATTCACCCAGTTCCATGGCATAACGCAGCGGCTTGCCGGCTTTGCGCATTTCGTGAAGCTGGGTTTTCCTCATAGGATAACCCGATACACTTTTTTTCCATAAGAAGAATTCATCATACATCAGCGGAAGTATATGCCTGAGGTTTTCCTTTAGGCTTTCCTTTTTGTTTATTCTGAACACTTTCTTTTTCATGCAGGCGCATTCCCTTCGTTTGCTGATGTGTTCACCTGCTGCAGTTGGGTTCCTGCAATATTTTCCCGGAGATTTGAGTTTACAAAGCTCAGAAAATGTTCTTTATAGCCACTCTTGTTAAGTGTATTTAAGTTCTGAATAAGAAGCTTTCTTTTTTGTTCGCGTTCAGCCCTCTTTCTCACTATCAAGAGGTCAATAGCCCTGTTGTCTATCTTCACGGAAGGAGTGTTTGAATTGCTTCTTTTTTTCATACTCTCAAGCTTATCAATAAATACATCATAATCCCTCACCTCGCCAAGTGAACGTATAAGTCCCCTGATCTCTGCATACTCAGCCTTGTATTTCTTTTTTGGAAAAAGGCTGCGGAATATCTTCAGCGCAGCCTGCACTCTCCTTGAGGCGACGCGCATATCATGCAAGGCCTCGATATCGCTTCCCTCAACAGTTCCTTCTTCATGTGAGATCATTTCATCAAACCGCGAGAGAAGTATCCTTGCTGCGGAATCCTTTACTGGTGCATTTGGATTAAGTCCGGTTATTTTACGTGCCTTTGCCATAGTTATGCGAGCAGTTCAAGTGTAGCTCAATATTTTTTAAACACAATTTTTGTAAGTGGTGTTAACTTCAGTTCTTTCAGTTCTTTTCTTGTGAACAATTCGGCGCCGAATGAGTCATTGCCATCCGGTTCCCGTTTCAGCTTCTTTATGTTACGGGTTTCGCAATCGTAAATAATTCCAACGTGGTGAAGGATCTCGTTCTCTGTTTCGCGCTCATAGCCTATCGCGTCAATCAGCTTTGTTTCGCGGGCTTTCAGTCCCGTTTCTTCCATAAGCTCTCTTTCAAGCGCCTCTTCGGGAGTTTCGCCAAAGTCCACTTTTCCCCCGGGAAGATCCCACCTGCCCTTAAACGGTCCCTTGCTTTTTTTGATTAGAACGTATTTATTCTTGTATCTTAGAACAGCATAAACGCCGAACCGGCTTAGCTGTACATGTTTTTTAGCCAAGTTAAATCATTTTTAGTTATTAATAAACGTGTATATGCCCGCTAACTGAATAATTCCTTAACCACACGATATGTTCCGCAATAAGCGTCAACGCTGTGAGTAACAGGCTTCGAGTACCCGCCGCCAAGTCCAAGTGAAACCGGGATCCCGCGGCTTTTGCATTCGCTGAGTACACACCTGTCGCGTTCCATTAATCCATCTTTTGTTAAAGCCAGCCTGCCAAGAGAATCTTCCTTTAGCGGATCTACGCCTGCCTGGTATAAAATTATATCCGGCCTGAATTCAAAAATAGCGGGAAGATTTTTCTTTAGTAAGGTCAAATATTCTTCATCATTTGTATTATCAGCAAGCGGTACATCAACAGTAGAAGCTACCTTGGTAAAGGGGTAATTTTTAGCACCGTGCATGCTGAAGATAAACACGTCCGGGTTAGCGCCAAGAATGGCGGAGTTGCCGTTCCCCTGGTGCACATCCAGATCAACAATTGCTGCTCTGTGAATCAGCCCGCACTTTATAAGGTTGAGAATTACAACCGCAAAATCATTAAACACACAGAATCCTTCGCCATGGTCGCGGAAAGCATGGTGTGTACCCCCGGCGAGATTCCCTCCTATGCCTGAATCCAGTGCGCTTCGCGCTGCGCCAATTGCTCCGCCTACTGATGCCAGTGAGCGCAAGAATAGCTCGCGGCTCCATGGCAGTCCGATCCTGCGAATAATGCCGGGATCTATGGTGCCTGATTCAAAAGCGTCATAATACTCCGCGGAGTGAGCGAGCAAAACTGTATCACGTCCCGGAAGTTCCGGTTCAAATAATTCAGAACTCTCCAATATGTTTTCAGAAAGAAGCTGTTCTCTTACCAGCCTGTATTTTTCCATTGGGAATTTATGCCCATCAGGTAAAGGTACTTCGTAATGATCTGAGTAAAATACTTTCAATGCTGCGTGATTTTTGAGTTATGTACTTCTTGGGCTGATGAGCGGGCTAAATTTTTCGCGTGCGTAAAAAAGTGAATCCATATCCGCGCCGCTTTCTGGAAAATGGAGAAAGAAATATATTTCAGGTAAACCTTTGGCGCTCCAGGCTGTTATCATCTTTACCCAATTATCAATCCGCGGCCTGTCAATTTCGATACCGTAGCTGTTAAATCGTATGAATGCTGAGTGGTTTGTAAGCTTGTAGTTATTTATCAGTCCGAATGTTTCCCTTGTATCTAGTATCACAATGCCGGCATTATTTTCTGCCAATACACGCAGCGCAGCATCACGCGTATTTGTATGCTCAAGGAATTTTGGCTTAAGCTCTACGCTGATCTTAAAATCCTTCGGCAGGTTCTTCAGAAATCCATCAAGCACCGGAAGCTCTTCAGGCATGAACTCCGGGTGAAGCTGCAAAAAGCTTATTCCAAGGTTGCCGCCGAAAAGCCCTGCCCTGTAAATGAAATCATCAGTTAGCTCCTTAACACCGTAAAGCATTTTATCGTGGCTAATCAGCTTTGGAAATTTAGGGCAGAATTTAAATCCTTCGCTTACCTGCTGCTGCCAGTGCGCAATCCGCTCCGGCTCAACATAATCATGATAAGTTGGATTTACTTCAACGCAGTTGAATTCCCTGGAATAATGATAAAGGAATTTCCCGGGCTTTGCGTTCTGCGGGTATAATATTCCTTTCCAGCTTGAGTAGCCCCACTGGCTGCAGCCAAAATATATCATCCCAGCTTTGCCTTTTCCAGTTTCATTTTTATATTGTCACCCAAGGGGCAGCTCATATCAATGGCTGCATCTTCCTTTGCTTCCAGGAACTTCCCCGCATCTTCGGTTTTGAACAAAACCGGCATTCGCGAATGTATAGACTGCATAAATGAATTCGGGCCGCATGTAATAATGCTAGCGCTTTCGGCTTTATCCGTTCCTTCAGAAATAATTCCGCCTGCAAAGAACACAGGCGTCCTGCTGATTGAGATTCTTTGAGGTACCTTGCTGCCTTTTTCTCCTGTCCATTCGTAAAATGCAGTCATTGGGAAGATACACCGGTTCTCAGTAAAATATTTTTTCCACTTGCTTCCTTTTTTTGCGATTGTTTCTATTTTGCTGTTAAAGATATCTTTTTCAATGAACGGATCTTTTCCCTTTGCCTGCCTTGATGGATCAAATACCTTGCTCTTTATGCCCCACTTTATCACCTTTAGCCTGAATACATTGTTTTCTTTATCAAAAGTGATCACTTTCACCCTGTTGGTAGGTGCAATGTTCTCTGTTTTCAGTATCTCGTCTATGTTGTATGATATATCAAGCTCACCAACATGTTTTTCAAACTCTTTACGCAGCTCTTCATCGTCTGCTGCATTTTCATACCTGCCGCACATATTATTCCGATTAAGTTATTTCAGATTAATGGTTAATAGTTCATTCCAGTTAGTTGTAAATCTGTTAGAGATATGCTGCCGCTGCATAGCCCATTCCTGTTTTAAGCCTGCAGAAGCGGGCTTTATGGTATCCCTGCCGTAAACCAGATTTACTTTATCAAGCGCCTTCATGATACGGTTCCGTTTTTCGTGGTCCCGGTTACCGCAGAAAACATTCAGCTGTACCGGGCTTTGGGGTATGATATTGTTCAATATCACGCCTGCTTTAATATAGTTATAGTTTTTCCTGTATATCTGCAATAGCAAACGCTGCGAGTATTTGATCACCTCCGGGGTATAACTTGTTGGCTCGGGTAATGTGATAGTTTTCATTTCAGCATGCTGCATATCCTTCAGCTTGTGTATATTGGTTTGAATAAATACACTGATGCTTTGGCAATTACTATTCTGGCTTCTAAGCTTTTCGCAGGCCCGGGTAACATATTGGCTAACGGCTTCGCTTATTTCGCGTATATCGGTTACATACCTGCCGAAGCTGCGCGAGCTCATTATACCTTTCCTGGGCTCTGAGATCTCCTCCAGCTTTATTGCGCTAATGCCATTAAGCTCGTACTTTGTACGCAGTCCTATTATTCCCATTTTATCCTTAATAAAAAACTCAGACGCGTCACGGAAATCTTTTGCTGATAAGATCTTCCGGCTCATAAGCATGCGGCCGAACGCGCCGCCAATCCCCCAAACTTCATGCACAGGTACCTGTGCAAGCAATGCATCCATCTTCGGGAATGAGGTAATATCAAACACCCCATTCAGCTTTTGGTTATGTTTCACAAATTCATTTGCGATCTTTGAAAGCGTCTTGGTGCGGGCAATGCCTATTGATACAGGTATCCCCGTATTTTTTAATATGGTCCGTCTTATCTGCCTGCCGTATGTGGTCAGGTCTTTTACCCCAAGGTCTTTAAGGTTAATAAAGGCTTCATCAATACTGTAAAACTCAAGGTTGGGTGTAAATTCCGTCAGAGTGTTCATTATCCTCTCAGACATATCGCCGTATAAAGCGTAGTTGCTGCTGAACACCTTTACATCATGGCGGCGGATCAATTCCTTAACTTTGAAAAACGGAATTGCCATGGTAATTCCCAAAGCTTTTGCCTCCGGACTCCGCGCAACAACACAGCCATCGTTATTAGAGAGCACAACAACAGGCTTGCCGTTCAATGACGGGTTGAAAACCCTTTCGCAGCTAACGTAAAAGTTGTTGCAGTCAACCAGCGCGAATATCTTATCTTTCAGTATTTCGGATTCAGTACCCAGGTTACAATTCCAAAAATTAATAGTTCAGTTTCTTCGTTCAGCTCTATGGGCGCAAAGTTTTTATTTGCACCAACCAGAAAAAATTTGTTACTTTTCTTTTCTATTTTTTTGACGGTATAGTCTCCGTTAATATTCACAACCGCTATTGAATTCTTTTTATACTCAAGGCTTCTATCAACTATCAAAAAGCTTTTATTGCATATTCCCTCTTCTATCATGCTGTCACCTATCACTTTTATGATAAATGTTGATGAAGGATGTTTGATAAGCTGTTCGTTCAGGTCGATCTTATCTTCCTGGTAATCCTGCGCGGGACTCGGGAACCCGGCTGGTATTTTTCCTTCAATAAAAGGTACAAGTAGCTTTTTACCGGAATCGTATTTGTAAATTTTCAGCTTCTGGCTTTCCATCAAACAAGATAAATATTTTAACGGATAAAAAAACCCGATAAATTAAGAAAACTTCCCGCAAAGTTAAATTATTGTTATATAAGGAGTAAAGAGGGCTGATTTAGATATGATCAGCCCATGCTCACTGTAAAATGATCAATTGTTGTCATCTGTAATTCTTTTCTGTGCCCCGTATTGCTCCATAAGTAAATTATCATACTTATCAGCGGCAGCAAAAAGTGATTTCATGTTATCAAGTCCGGTTTCATAGGTCAGATACTGATCAAAAATAAAGGTAGAGAGTATTACATCCTGGTTATTTACACAGAACATCATCGATTCCAGATTGTAATTTTCCCTTAGCAAAAACTCATACATCGGACCAATATTAGTTTTAGGAAGAGTGCATAGAATTGAATCACATACAATAAAACCATCCTGGTTATAATTGATAATTATTTTCGCGGTTCCTTCTTCAATTTCCCAGCTATATGGGCCGCGCCTTGCAAGCTTAACATCTTTCCCAAGCTGTTCAATAATGGTTTCAATTACCGCAGCCGCTCCAACCGGTTTATACTCCTTATCCTTTTTCAATACAGGAAATTCCAGCTTGGTTCCGCAATTGGGGCAGTACTCGCCATCGATGTTTTCTTCTGTTACAAAATATCCGCATGATGAACACTTAAGGGCATATTTGCCAAAATAATTTTTATACTCAGCAAGGTCTTCCTTTAAATATTCTACAGGTAGCGCAAACCCAAGGTTATCTCCGCCTGCTATTATAAAAGTATTTACTCCTACAATATCTCCGTTTGAATTTACAAGAGGCCCGCCGCTGTTCCCCGGATTTATTGCCGCATCTATTTGAATGTAGTTGATCCCCCGCTGCAGGCGGTTTGATTTTGATACAATTCCTTCGGTGGCAGTATAATTTAATCCATACGGGTGACCTATAGCAATAACCTGGTCGCCATCTTTCACTACATGGCCTTCTGCCAGCGAAATATCCGGCAGCTCAATGCCTTCAGGTACTTTAATAAATGCCAGGTCATATTTTGCATCGTTAAAATATACCGGGGAGATCTGTTTAGGTATAGATCTTCCGCTTATGACCGCTTCTGAATTTCCCTTTACAACATGATCATTTGTGATTATCAGGTTTTCATCTTTTACATAAAAGCCCGTGCCTGTTCCCTGCGGTGTAGCTATCTGTATTATTACGTGCTGAAACCTGTCTATAATCTGCTGTGGATCCATTATGATTTAATTTTAATGATTGTTTTGAATTATGTGGTTGTTAACTGTTAAAGTTCAATGCCTGCATTTCAACAATGAATGATCTTAAGAAATTTGTCATAGTATCAAACTTCAGGTTATCTGTGTTATATTTAAGATCCGGGTAAAGTTCTTTTCCTTCAGCTATTATATTGTCAATCTTTGATTTTATAACCTGCTCGTTGAATTTACCCGAAGCAGAATCAAACAATATTTCGCCTGCGCCTAAAGCTGTAAAATAATCCTGGTTGGTGATATTAAGAAGCAAATGGAAAAGCTTTGCATCCGGTTTCGGAAGACCATAGCTGAAAAGGCTGTATGTAGCAAGGTATTCGTATATAACTACAGCTATATCGTTGTAATTGTTATCAAGGTACCATTTCACATTGTTCAGGTTATTGTTGAAGAGGTCAACAACGGCCTGGTGCGGCGCGGGATTTGCAATACCGAAGGTAGATTTAACACGGTAAAAGTCTTCAACAACCTGTTCTTTAGGTATTGCGCTGATCTTCATCAGTGCTTCTTTCATCTTCCTGTTCTTTTCAACATATGGTCTGTTATCCTTTGCAAAATACTCCCAGCTCATTTTTTCAAGCTCGTTCATTAGAGTGCCTTCCGGGGCAATTAGGTAATCTATCTTGTAAGCAGTATTCAGCAGAAGGTATGAAATACCCCCTGAAAATGCATCCTCGTTCAATCCTTCGATCCTCTTCATAGTATTATCAAGCCAGCTCTTGAAGAAGTTGTATTTTATTTCTCTCTCTGCTTCAGGAAGAACTTCGATCGCTGTATTGCCTGTAGAGCGCAGCATTGCGAAATCGTCAACCAACAGGTCGTCCTGCTTATCCGCACGGGTTGCAAGCTCTTTCCATGCGTAATAAAGCTTGCGCGGTGGTGCGGCTGCAATAGCGCTGTCGAACTTTATGCATATGCGGTTATCCTTCATTGCGAAGCGTGTGTAGTACAATGAATAATTCATTTCCATCAGCCTCCGCATGAAAGCAACACTTAGCTTTTCGTAAACGGCAATATCAGCCTCTGCTTCAACTTTACTGCCATCAATGAAGCCCTTGATGATCTTTGAGCCCTGCAGCAGCTCGAAATCTATCCTGCTGCCATCACGTTTAAAGCTGACATTGTTGGATTCATCATCCCGCAGGTAATTGAAAAATGCTTCGTAGCTATCCAGGTAGTTTTTTTCAAGAAACAGCTTTTCAGATGTATTCCAGAATTCAATTTTTTGCTTTGGTTTGTAGCTGTCAGAAAATCTGCCGAATGTTATCATTTTATTATCCTATGCTGTTAAACGGTGTGTTTATATCCGCATACAGAAAGTCCTGTACGGCGGTTCATAATTGAAACTTAATTATCACGCAAAATAATTTTTACAGAGTTTTTAAACAAAGTAAAAAGCCGTGATTTTACAGGAAATATTTCGGTAATTGTTTTGAATCTGCAGTTTATTTTGTGATTTCCCCTATCAGCACTGCCGATACATTCCATGAGCTGAAAGAAGAGCCTTCGGGAGCGCCCATGGGTATATAGATACTGAAGGTATGTTCGCCTGCCGGCAGGTCATTTATGGGAATATCAACCGGAACTGCTGTTGAACCGGGGCACCAGCCGCTTCGGCTGTAATCGCTTGAAGATATCCCGTTCGGAAAATTTCCGGAAGCCGGATTGAATCCCCGGTACATACCACAGTCATCACGCCATGGTATGAACTTGTAAAGCAGCTTAGTATCGGCATAGATCTCGTTCATCTTCCTGTTGAACTCATCCCCGCCGCCCCAACCGCCGTGGCCTGTGGAAATATATCGTAGCTTCATGTTGGTTATACCGGCAGGTATGTTCACTTTCACTGTGAGAGTATCTTTTTCAAATACGGTGCCGTATTCCTGGCCGCTTGCTTCCATCAGGTTAAGAGTGTTTATAATAGGTTTAATCCAGAATTTTTTCTGAGGTACATTTTGCTGGTCAATTTCATCCGGGTGATATTTTAAAGTCAGGCTGACTTTATGTCCTCCCCTGTCATAACATCCGATAAACACTCCTATCCACACTTCACCTTCAAGCGTTCCGAGCAGGTCTGTGACATCCTGTTTGTATGTAACGGAGTCTTCCCAATTCAAACCTTTAACTGTAACCTGGTTGTTGTAGCTTCCAATCCCGAACGGAGTTATGAATCTTAACAGCTCAATAGGCACTTCGTAGTCATTCCCGGTTGTTATTCCCTGGTATATTTTCCCGTTCTTCCCTTTATGTTTTGGAAGTACATCAATATCTCTTTTCAGGGCATCAAAGAAAGAAATTCTCTTACTTTCGGGAATTATAAAACAGGAACCGGTCCTGTCGTATGCATCACCGTTGGATATTTCAGTGAGCTCGGCAAACACAGTATGCCCCGACATGTTTTCCGGCAGCCGCACTTTTTTCAGAATGACGGTGCCTTTGGAATACCGGTAAGTAACATTTTCAAGGTCATCGGGCGGATTGATTATCGTATCGCCGAAATTTATGATCTCAGTATTGAATATTCTGACCGTTGTATAGTTTGCCTCCGTTATTTTCTGGCGGTATGTGGGCAGGTCAACTATTTCTTCGCACTGTGGGCTTGTTAAATACATGCCGCCGGTTTCTCTTTGAAGGTTTATACTGTCAGCGTAGATTTCAAAATTTCCATTGCGTACTATTTTTAACACCAACCCAAGTTCCGGACCAACGTTAATTAATGGAGTGCCTCTTACTTCCGCGCTCTTTGTAAACCATATATCTATATGATTACTGCGGATAACCGTTGTTGCTTTGCGGCATTCAAATCCGCGGATGGTTTCATACTCGTCGGTAAGTACGGGAGTATTGTAATTTACAAAAGAGTCGGCAGTTGTAAAACACTCGCCATTCTTCAGAAAAGCGGTTTGGTAAGTTTTATTGTTATTATAATCAATACTTTGAAGTTCCTCTGAATTGGGATTTTTGTTTACTAGGTTTTTAAGTTCCGTAGTATTGCCAAAAAAACTCATCACAAGCGGTGAGCGTTCCGACATTTCAATCCCGTTTGACCGGAATTTATAAATTATCTTTCCTGAATACTGTGCAAAGGTGCTT
>WBZT01000320.1_pt1 | contig 40907 bp, 46 predicted proteins | sample 5204241 | NCBI WGS metagenome assembly WBZT01 (sample SAMN12344358, study PRJNA552823) | activated sludge metagenome | biome: Activated sludge suspended growth; feature: Nitrification reactor; material: Wastewater; isolation source: activated sludge from nitrification reactor of wastewater... | reverse complement strand
GCATGCCATTCTGGAAATGGCCTGCGCCGCCCCATCGGCCGGCGATTTGCAGTCTTACCGCATCGTGGTGACGAGCGACCCGGCTGAACGGGAAGCGCTGGCCCAAGCCTCCCGTGGGCAATCCTACATCACCGAGGCCCCGGTCTGTCTGGTGTTCTGCGCCGACCCGACCCGCTCGGCCACCGCCTTTGGCGAGCGCGGCGCCAAACTGTACGCCCTGCAGGACACCACCATCGCCGCCGCCTACGCACAACTGGCCATCGTCGCCGCCGGCATGGGTTCCATCTGGATCGGCGATTTCGAGGAAGAGCGCGTCCGCGAAATCCTGCAACTGGAAGCGGGGCTGACACCGCTTGCCCTGCTGTGCCTGGGCTATCCGGCGGAATTGCCGGAACCCAGTCCGCGGCGGTGGCTGGATGAAGTCGTGACGTGGCGGTAGCCCACCCGCCGTTAGGTAGCCGCCGCGCGGCGCAAAGCGCCTATTTCGCTTGATCCCGCGCGGCGATCACCCGCAAGCCAGTGAAAATCAAATCCGGCTCCCACCGATACTCGCCTTGTAGGTGGGGCAGCACGATTTCCGCGTCGCCGCCGGTCAGTAAGCACAAACCGGTGCCGTGATCGGCGATCATCCGCCCGGTGATGCCGTCTATCGCCGAGGCGACCGCGTACACCGCTCCGCCCCAAACGCAGTCGCGGGTACTCTGGCCGAACAATCTCACGTCTCCCGCCTCCGGGGGAATCTGCCGGGTTTCCCGATACAACGCCTCGCGCATCAAGCGCATCCCTGGAATGATCACCCCCCCCAGATGCCGGCCATCCGCCGCCAGGGCATCGATGGTAACCGCCGTGCCGCAATCCACCACGTAACAGGTCCGATCGGTCAGTGCCCGCGCAGCGATCATCGCCACCCAGCGATCCGCGCCCATCCGTTCCGGCTCGGCGTAGGAATTGCGAATGCCACAGGCCGCCGCCGTCGAGACCACGAACTCCGTCTCAATCCCCCAATGCCGATCGATCCATTCCGCCAGACCGGCGCGCGCCTCGGGTCCGGCCACGCTGACGATCACCACCCGCGTCGGTTGCGGCAAATCCGCCCACAGTCGGGCCGCGAGCCCGGCCCAGGTCTCTTCGCCGCGACTGGCCTGACCGCGTCTAAGGAACTCACCCCCTTGACAGGTTGCCCACTTGACCCGGCTGTTGCCGACATCCGCCAGTAGCATCACTGTTCAAGCCTCAAACCGATCTCTCCACCCAGATAGGTGTTCACTCGGCCGTCCGCGCTTTCCAACAACAGCGCGCCGCTGGCATCCACGCCACGGACGATGCCAGTCACGGCGGCGTTCGGCAGGCGCAGTCGCACCCGGCGACCGGCCATCAGGTCGAAACCGGCCCATTCCTGGGCCAGGTCGGCGAAACCACCTTGCTCGAACCGGCCAAATATCTCCACCAACTCATTGATCAACAGCGCGGCCAAACGATTGCGGGATACCCCTCCATTACCCAGAATTTCCCGCAAATCGACCCAGGGCTGATCGATGGCCAACGCTGCCTGTCGCGGTAGCGCCACGTTCAGGCCGATGCCGGCCACGACATGCAGGGTTCCCGCGCTGGCGCCGGATTCCAACAGGATTCCGCCCAGCTTGCGCTCCCGCCACAGCACATCGTTCGGCCACTTCAGCCCGACCTCCGTCACGCCCAACGCCCGCAGACTCCGGGCCACGGCAATGCCAGTCGCCAGACTCAAGCCGCTCAGCCCCGCTGGCTGTCCGTCGAACCGCCACAGTAGCGAACCGAATAGCCCGGCGCCGAACGGCGACACCCAGGAGCGCCCCAAGCGGCCCCGCCCCGCTTGTTGCCGCTCGGCTAGGCAAACCGCGCCACTTGGCCATTCCTCCCCAGCCCTGGCCAGTAAATAGGTGTTGGTGGAATCCAGCAGTGGATACACCTCCAGCCGACTCAAGCGGGTCCGGGTATCATCGCTCAACCCAGCGGCGATCCGTTGGCGGTCGAGCAGTTCCAGCGGTTCCGCCAAGCGGTAGCCGCCATCTTCTGGCAAGGCGCGTGGCTCCAATCCCAGATCCCGCAAGGCCCGCACTGCTTGCGCCAGCGTTACCGGTTCCGCCGACAAACGCTCGACGAGTTCCCGTTCGGTGTGCGCCGCGCCATCCGCCAAGAGGGTCAACAAAGCCTGCTCCAATTCCGTATCCGTCATGATCGCACTCTTCTCATTGTCTCGATTCCGCAATAAAAAATGGCCGCAGTCAAGCTTTCCAAGCGAAATACCTCGCCTGAAAAAATTCAACGTGACATGAAGTTACGGTCCGCGCTCTGCTCGTGGGCGAACTGCGGCTGGACTGACACGGTGGTTGGCGGCCATTTCCTTCAGGATTTTCGGGATGCCGGTGGAGCGTCCTTCGGTCATCTCCAGCTACTTCAGGAACTCGCCGATGCGTTGGAACAGCCTACCACCTCGCACACACCCTTGACGAAGGCGGACAGCGATTGGGCGCTGGCGATGGGTTTGGACGGCTTGCCGGATGGACTTTTCTTGGGATGCGGCATGATTCAGGCAGTTTGAGAAAATGGATTCAGCACGCGCACGCCGGTGCCAGCGAAATCATCGACATTGCGCGTCACCAGCGTGAGGTCATGGATCAGCGCCGTAGCGGCGATTTGCTTGTCCAGCGCGTTTTCCGGTCGGGGCACGCGCAAGCGGCCCCAGACCTGTGCCGTATCCAGATCGAACGTCAAGACGGAATCGCGATAATCCTGTATCAACTCGGTCAGCCAAGCTTCCAGCAATTCGGCCTGCGGAACGTCGCCGCGATGGCGGATGAGATCCACGCCACGCCGCAATTCGCCCAACGTCACCACCGACAACCAGACCCGCGCATCCTGCTGCACGCATTGGCTGAAAAACGCCACGACGCCCGCATCCGCCTTGCGGCCTTTGCGCGCCTCGCTGATGATGTTGGTGTCAATCAAATACACGCGACGCCTCGCGCTCCTGCACGCGCGCGAAATCGGCGTCTTCACCGACGTTGGGCATCGCGGCCAGCACTTCGGCCAGCGAACGGCGGCGCGGCTGGAGCAAGACTTCGGCCAGCATAGCGCGATGCTCGGCCTCGGTGCTGCGGCCGTGGCGCGCGGCGCGCGACTTCAGCGCCTTGACAATGGCGTCATCAACATTTCGAACGATCAGACTGGACATGGGCGCATCCTCCGAGCGAGATGCTATCAATGATAGCAAGTCAGGATTCGGGAGCAAGGGCTTGTGCGAGCAGGCGTTGCGGCAGGAGTTCGATTTCGGACCGTTGCACGGCGGCGACTTGGGCGAGGGCGCTCGCTTCGTCGAGTTGGGATTGAAGGGTCGCATCGCGGGTGCCTGTGGCGTAAGGCTCGGATGGATTTGGGGGATTTTGGCGCATTCGCGCCAGTTCGTTATTCGTCGCCATCGGCTGCATCGCTCGCATTTTGCAGGTAGAACTCGTGCAGCTTGGCTTGCAGCAGCGCCTTGTCCGGCAACTGGGTCTGGTATTCGGCGATCAATGCGGGCGAGGTGCTGCGGCTCAGGGCGTATTCCACCACTTCATCATCCTTGCTGGCGCACAGCAGCACCCCGATGGCCGGGTTTTCGTGCGGTTTTTTCGCGTCGCGGTCGAGGGCTTTCAGATAGAAACTCAGCTTGCCCAGGTATTCCGGCTCAAAGCGATCGACTTTCAATTCAATCGCCACCAGACAATTCAGCCCGCGATGGAAAAACAGCAAGTCCAGCGCGAAGTCGCGCCCGCCCACCTGCACCGGAAACTCGCTGCCGACGAAACAGAAATCCCGGCCCAGTTCAATCAGAAAATCCTTGAGCCGCGCCAGCAGGCTGCGATGCAAATCGGCTTCCGCGTGGCTATCGGGAAGCTCAAGAAACTCCACCAAATAACTATCCCGGAACACGCTGGCGGCGTCCGGGTGAATTTGTTTCACCACTGATGGAGACTTTTGCGGGACTCAATACCGTTCGCTCGAACAGGGCGGCCTTGAACTGGCGCTCCAATTGGCGGCTGCTCCACTGCTCGCGCACCGCCAGTTTCAGGTAGAACTCACGCTCTTCCGGGCGTTTGCTCTGGCCCAGGATGATGAGGTGATGGGTCCACGGCAATTGTGTCAGCAGTGCCGACACAATTTCAGGGTCTGGGTAGGCTTCATAGAAATGCCGCATTCTGAATAGGTTGCGGCGGGTGAAGCCGCGCAGCCCCGGCTGGGTTTGCGCCAGATAGCGCGCCAGTTGCTCTACCACGCCATCGCCCCATTCCGAGGCGGCGATCCTGCGGCTGATGCGTTCGCCGATCTGCCAATACAATTCGATCAGCGTGGTATTGACCGCCTGCACCGCGCGCTGTTTGGCGGCGGCAATCAGGCTGGCTATTTTGGAAAAGTCGGCGGACGGCTGCATGGTGGTCATCGCGTTACTACGGATAGCCAAAGGCTTGCGCGAGCAGGCGTTGCGGCAGGTGCTCGCCCTCAACCGAGCCACCAGGACGGAAATCAGGTCAAACAACGAAAAGCACCGGCACAGGCCGAATCTGTTTAACCTTTTGATAAATCAAATGTATATGGTCACGGCGAGATTCAACGAAACCCGGTGCTGGAGTCATCTTGAAATAAAAAAACCGCCTGACCCAGCGAGGAGAAAGGCGGCGGTTTTGCGGCTTATCCGAACGGCTTGCGCGGCGCGCCGTCCAGGGGAAAATCGTGGAAATTAGAACAAGGTGCTCCAGGGCACGACCGACAGAAAGCTCAGCCAAGCGGCAATCAGCAGCGCAATGATGATGACGAGCGGGAAGTTCTGAAAGGTAAACATCGTTGTTCTCCTTGCGGTTTCTATTGAAATATTAAATCAATTCTCTCTATCATTCAATGATTTATTATCATCTTGCCGTCGACCGTACTGTGGAATACGCGGGTCATCGTCGTCCATCAGGATGCGGTGGGCCGGTCCTTCCAGATCGTCGAACTGCCCGGTTCGGACCGCCCACAAAAAAGCCCACAACGCCACGCCGATCACCCCCAGAGCCATCGGGATCAACAGATACAGGATTCGCATGACCGCCATCCTCCTCTCAGGATTGCCGGAGCCGCAGCGCGTTCACCACCACCAGCAGCGAACTGAACGACATGCCCAGCGCCGACATCCAGGGCGTCAGCCAGCCACCGGCCGCCAGCGGCAATGCGATCAGATTGTACCCGATCGCCCAGGCGAAATTCTCCCGCATGATCGTCAGGGTGCGCCGCGCCGTATCCACGCCACGCACCAGATGTTCGAGTCGTTCCGACAGCAAAATCATATCCGCCGTGGCATGCGCCAGTTGCGTACCGCTGCCCATCGCCAGCGATACCTGGGCCGCCGCCAACACCGGGGTATCGTTGACGCCGTCGCCCACCATCGCCACCACCGCGCCTTGGCGTTGCAACTCCCGCAACCGTTCCAGTTTATCCTGAGGAGAAAGCCCTCCCGTCGCCTCGGCGATGCCAAGCTCGCGGGCGACATGGGCCACCGCTTCCGATCGGTCGCCGCTCAGCAGTAGCACCCGCAACCCGCGTGCTTGCAAGTCCGCCACCGCCGCCGCCGCGCCGGGCCGCAAGGTATCGGTCAACTGGAACCAAGCCAATAGTCCCGTCTCATCGCCCAGCGCCACCCAGGTGCTGGCGGCGTCGAGATCGGTGCGCTCGGTGACCGCCGCGCTGCTCAATTCAGCGGCAAACTCGGCACGGCCCACCCGGTAGCGTCGGCCCTCGATCCAGCCCTCGACCCCGTCGCCCGGACTGTTGCATAGTTCCGTGGCGATTGGAACGGCGGCGCCGGCGGCTTCCGCCAGGGCGCGACCGACCGGATGTTCGGAACCGCGCTCCAACGCCGCCGCCAGTGCCAGACAGCGCCGCGCTTCCAGGCCGCTTTCCGGCTCTACCGCCGCCACTTGCGGTCGGCCGTAAGTCAAGGTGCCGGTCTTGTCGAAAATTACCGACGTGGCCCGCGCCAGCGTTTCCAACGCATGCCCGCGAGTCGTCAGCACGCCCAAGCGGGTCAATGCGCCGGTCGCGGCCACGATGGCGGTCGGGGTGGCCAAGGACAGGGCGCAGGGACAAGTGACCACCAGCACCGACAGGGTAATGCGAAACGCGGTATCGAAATCGCTCAGTGACCACCAGACCAACCACACCACCGCCGCCACGCCCAGCAGCGCGGCGACAAACCAAGCGGCGATGCGGTCGGCCAGCAGGGCCAACCGCGGTTTCTCGCTCTGCGCGCGATCCAGCAAGCGGACGATGGCCGACAGCACGGTCTCGGCGCCGACTTTCTCGACCCGCATCACCAGCGGGCTTTCCACGTTGAGCGCGCCGCCGATCAGCGCGTCACCCCGGCGGCGGGACAGTGGCAGACTCTCGCCGGTCAACAGCGATTCGTCCACGCTGCTGGCCCCCTCCTCCACCCGCCCGTCGGCTGGAATGGTTTCTCCCGGCCGCACCAGCACCCGATCGCCGGGCGCCAATTCCGCGACCGGCACCACCTGCTCGACGCCATCGGCATCCAATCGAATAGCGCTGGCCGGCAGCATCCGCACCAGCGCCTCGGAAATCTGTCCGGCCCGATGCCGGGCGGTCATTTCCAGAAACCGGCCGGTCAGCAGAAAGAACACGAACATCGTGACCGAGTCGTAGTAGACCTCGCCAGCCCCTTGCCAGGTGTGCCAGATGCTGGCGACGAAGGCGGCGAGCACCGCCAGCGACACCGGTACGTCCATGCCGAGTTGCCGGCGACGCAGGTCGCGCCAAGCGGCGGCGAAAAACGGCTGCGCGGAGTAAGCCACCACCGGTACCGCCAAGACCAGGCAAATCCAGCGCAGAAAATCGCGGATCCAGACTTCCATTCCTTGGTATTCGCCAACGTACAGGCCCACCGCCAGCATCATCACCTGCATCGAACCCAGCCCGGCCACGGCCAGCCGCCGCAGGGCCACGGCGCGTTCGCGTTTCTGCAAAGCCTCCTGCCGGCTGGGATCGAAAGGATGGGCAACGTAGCCGATGGCGGCAATGGCTTCCAGGATCTGACTCAGTTTGATCTGGCGCTCGTCCCAGCACAGCCGGGCGCGGTGGGTGGAGTAATTGACCCGAAATTCCAGTACGCCGGGCAAGGCGTTGACATGACGTTCGTTGAGCCAGACGCAGGCGGCGCAGACGATGCCCTCCAGAATCAGCGCGGCTTCGCGGGTATGCTCGCCGTCGACGCGGACGAAACTCTTTTGCAGATCCGGTCGGTCGTACAATTCCAAACCACGCAACGACTCGGGAATGAGATCTTCCGGGCGGCGCGAGAGCGTGGTGCGATGGTGGTAGAAGTCGGTCAAACCGGCGGCCACGATGGCCTCCGCCACCGCCTCGCAACCATGACAGCACATCGGTCGACGGTGGCCATCGATCACCACGGCATACGACGCGCCCGGCGGCACCGGCAAACCGCAGTGGAAGCAGGCAGTTTCAGCTTCGGTGGAGCGACTTGGCGCCAGCGACTCAGCGGTTACGGACATCGGGGCGGCCATTTGGGTCGTTATGCGGGACAGGACGACGGGCGATGAAGCATCGGCGCGACTGAGCTAGCGATCCTCCACCCGAGTGTTGGCTTGGATTTCGTGCAACTCCTCTCCCTTGCGGATTTGCAGCACCAAATTCCAGTGGCCGGCGACCGGCAAGCTCACCGGTGCTTCATAAACGCCCGGCGCGGTTTCGGTCAGGTTGAAATCCACATCCAGTGTGCTGGTAGAAGGCCGCAGAAACTGTCCGTCCACGGTTGCGCCGGTGACCGGTGCGCCATCGCGGGTTTGCACCGTGGCCCGGAACAGCGCGGCTTGGCCGACGATCGGCTCGTTCAACCAACCCTTGTGCACCTGCCAGCCGCGTTGCCGCTGGCGCTCGACCTGCTGCAAGTATTGGTTGTACAGCGCTTCCTTCTTATGAAAATCGCGCGCGATCACCCCGGGAAACATCGAAGTGACCTCCCGCCGATCGCTGGGCTCGGGAAACAGCCAACCCCAGAGCGTGGGATTGAGCCCACGTTCGGCGACCGAAACGAACACCGCGCCCAACACCGCCACGAAAATGAAGAATCCGGCGAGGGTCGCCGGCCCCCAGTGCAGACCCCGGTCGCCGGCGCGGGCACCGAGCAGCATTCCGCAAGCCAGGGAAGCGAGCAGGTAAATCCCCAGATGGATCGCGAATACATCGCCACCCGGCCAGCGGATGACAGCGTAGGGTACGTAAAGGCCCGCCGTGGTCAAGGCCACCACGGCGGCAGCCTGCTTCGCATTCCAACGCGCGAAACGCACCAGTCCAAGGTTGGCGAGCACGATCAGCCCCACGCCAACCGCGAGGCTGGGCAACAGATGGTTCATCGACCGCCTTCCGGGATATAAAACGGCACTTGCCGCCGGATGGGTTCGGCTTGCACGCCCGTCAGCGGTTCGATAACGAAGGTCACCTGGTCACCGGGCGAACCGTTTCCTCCAACCGGCGGAATCTGGACTCGCGCCAACAGCTTGATGCGCTCCTGCGGATCCAATTCGATCCGTTCCATGCCATCCATGTTCAGAGTCGCGCCGGCCAACCCTTCGATACGGATGCCGACGGTCATCGGTGCCGTCAGTTTGTTGTTCAGTTTGATCTCGTAACTGTTGCGAATACCCCCGTCCGACATCTGGGTGTACAGCGGCTGGCGAATCTGCTCCACCGTGCCGGTGTAGGGTGCGCGAGTGAGCACGCTCCAGATCAGCAGGCTGGTCGCCGCCGTCAGGATCACCCCGTAACCGATGGACTTGGGTTTGACCAAACGTGTCTTCTTGCCGTTCAGCGCATTCTCGGAGGTATAGAGCACCAGACCGCGCGGCCATTTCAGATTGTCCATGATGGTGTCGCAGGCGTCGACACACAGCGCGCAGGAAATACATTGATATTGCAGCCCCTTGCGAATATCGATACCCACGGGACAAACCTGAACGCAGTAGCCGCAATCGATGCAGTCACCCACCCCTTGCGCCTGCCGCTCCTCGCGGGTTTTCAGACCCTTGCCCAGCTTGGTCCGACCCTGAGTGCCCTCGCCCCGCCGTTCGTCATAGGAGACGATCAGGGTGTCGTGGTCGAACATGGCGCTCTGGAACCGCGCGTAGGGGCACATGTAGGTACAAACCTGTTCGCGCGCCAACCCGGCCATGACGAAGGTGGTCAGCGCCAAAAAGCAGGTGGTGAAATAGGCCGCGTAGGGTGCGCGTCCCAACAGCATGTCGACCACCAGCGTCGGCGCGTCGACCCAATACATGGTGAAGGTCAAACCGGTCCAGAACGCGATCAGCAGCCACAAGCCATAAGTGGCGCCCTTCTTCACCAGCTTTTCACGGTTCCATGGTCCCTTGTCCAACCGCATCCGCGCCGGGCGTTCCCCCTGCACCCATTGCTCGACCATCATGAACAAGTCGGTCCACAAGGTCTGAAAGCAGAAATAGCCGCACCAAACCCGACCAGCGATGCCGGTCACGAAAAACAGCAGGATCGCGAAGATGATCAGCACCCCGGCCAGCCAGAAAATATCCTGTACCTGGATGACCAGATCGAAAATGTAGAAATGCCGTCCCGGCAAATCGTACAAGATCGCCTGATTCGGTGCGTTCGGCCGTTCCCAGCGCACCCAGGGCAACAGGTAATAAACGACATACGCCAGAACCAGAATCCCAGTCTTGAGATTGCGGAAACGTCCCTTGACGGAGCGCGGATAGATTTGAATACGCTTTTGATAAAGCGAGATGCTCTCTTCGGACATGGTCCACCCAACTGACGGTTGAAACGGCGCAAATGATGATGTTGGCCGCTTCCAAAGCCCAACGTCATTGCGATCCATCAACCATGGCGGCTCGCAACGGCGCGAGGAAATCGGGATACCGGTAAAAAAACCGGGGCCATAAACGCTTCACCCCCCAGCGTGGGGGGGTGAACTTAATCGATCGCTGCGTTATCCGCTGCGATACCTTACTGGGCGCCGCCCAACTGATGCACATAGACCGCAAGCAACTTGACATCGGTCGGGGACAGACGATCCTTCCACGCCGGCATGATGCGGGTATTGTTGACGCCCTTGGCGACGAAGTTCTTGATCGCCGCTTTTTTGTCCTGCACGGACTTTTGCGCCGGGACATCGGCAATGGCCCAAATCTTGTCGGTCAGATTGGCCGCGCCCTGCGACTGGAGACCCTTGGCGTCAGCACCGTGGCAGTAGTAGCAACCGCCGACCTGACCCTGAAAGATCGCTTGGCCACGCTCGGACGCCGCGCTCGGCTGCGTCTCACCCGACAGAGTCAGCACGTACTCGGCCACATCGTCCAGTTGATCGGGCTTGAGCACGGTTCCGAACGCGGGCATGAAGCCCTTGCGGCCCTGCACCAGGGTCTGGTGGATCTGGTCCATGCCGCCGCCCCACAGCCAGTCGTCGTCAGTTAGATTCGGATACATGCCGACCACGCCCTGGCCGCCGCGACCGTGACAGGCCGCGCAGTTATCGCCGAACAGGCCCTTGCCGACCGAGCGCACGAACTCCATCATCTTGGGGTCCTTGACGATCTGGTCGTAGCTGGCCGCCTGCACTTTCGCCAACATGTCCTTGCGCTGCGGGTCATTGGTGGCGTCGCCCAAATCTTCCAGCAACAGGGCACGGGTGTTCCAGCGATATTCGCGTTCTTCTTCCTTGCCGCTCGCCTTATCGGTCACGGCGTAATTCACCGTGCCGAAACCCTTGATCCAGGTATCTCCCACCGGCCAGGACGGATAGACGAACCAATACAGAACCGCAAACACCGCGCTCGCGTAAAAAGACCACAACCACCAACGAGGCAGTGGGTTGTTATACTCTTGCAAGTCGCCGTCCCAGGCATGACCCGTCGTCTGCACCGCGCTGGATTGTTGTTGTACATTGGGGGTATTGTCACTCATTGTCCATCACCTTACGGGATTGGGAATGGTACCCAGCCTGTGCTGTGCTGTGCCGCGGCGGATCGTCATCGTCAAGCGGAATGTACTTGTAGGATTCCAACCGTTTGGCGCGGCGCTTGCCCGTGAAGACATAAATCAGGATGCCGCAGAAGGCCCCGAAAAACAGCACCAACGCCAGTGGCTTGGAATTCTCCATGTGAGTAAACCACATCAGCCAGTCAAACATCAGGCAGAGGCTCCATCCGGCCCCCTTGGGAGGGGGCACGGTTCAGATCGTTAGCGGAACGTAGTGAAGTAGCCTTCGTCGTACTTGGTGAAATCCACCATGGTGCCCAATACCTGCAGATACGCGACCAGCGCTTCCATCTCAGTGATTTGACCAGGAATGCCGTCGAAATCCTTCTCGTGCGCCTGTTTCATCAGGCTATCCTGCGCTTGGCTGATATCCAACTGGTCAGCCACCGCCTTGCCAAATCTGCTGACATTCGCGTCGTATTCCTGCTGAGTGAGCGAATAGGGCACTCCGGTCGCCCGCAGAGCGCCCATCCGGCTGGCTAAATCGGAATAATCCAGCTCGGTCTCAAGCAACCATGGATAGTTGGGCATGATGGATTGTGGCACTACCGAACGCGGCGCCTTCAAATGCTGCACGTGCCACTGGTTGGAATACTTGCCACCCACCCGCGCCAAGTCGGGACCGGTGCGCTTGGAACCCCATTGGAACGGATGATCGTACTGCGATTCCGCCGCCAGTGAATAATGGCCGTAGCGCAACCACTCGTCGCGGAACGGGCGGATCTGCTGGGAGTGACACAGATAGCAGCCTTCGCGAACGTAGATGTCGCGGCCGCGCATCTCCAGCGGGGTGTAGGGACGCACTCCGTCCACCTTCTCGACCGTCTCATTGATGTAGAACAGCGGGACGATTTCCACCAGGCCACCGATGCTGATCACCAGCAGGATCAGTATGATCATCAGGCCGGAATTGGTTTCGATATGTTCATGTCGCATCGCTGATTATCTCCGCTATCGTCCGCTCAGGCTTTCGCCATTTTCGCGGCCAGCTTGGCCTCGATGGCTGCCTGCTCGCGCCGGGCCGTCCGCAGGGTCATCACCATGTTGTAGACCATGACCAGCACCCCGGCGACGAAGAACGCGCCGCCCAAGGCCCGCCATATATACGGGGTATGCATGAACTCGACCGTCTCGATGAAGGTGTAGGCCAAGTTGCCGTAGTCGTCGAAGCTGCGCAGCATCAGTCCCTGGCCAATGCCGGCGACCCACATCGAGGTGATGTACAGCACGATACCGATGGTGGCCAGCCAGAAGTGGACATAGACCAGAGTCTGGCTAAACAGCTTGGCGCCCCACAGTCGCGGGATCAGGTGATAGAAGGCACCGAAACTGACCAGCGCCACCCAGCCCAACGCACCGGAATGCACATGGCCGATGGTCCAGTCGGTGTAATGCGACAGGGCGTTGACGCTCTTCAGCGACATCAGCGGACCTTCGAAGGTGGACATGCCGTAGAACGACAGCGAGGTGATCAGGAACAACATGATCGGATCGGAACGCAGTTTGTCCCAGGCGCCCGATAGGGTCATGATGCCGTTGATCATGCCCCCCCAGGAAGGCATCAACAGCAGGATGGAGAAGGTGGCCGACAGGGTCGAGACCCAGTCGGGCAGCGAGGTCCAGTGCAAGTGGTGACCACCGGCCCACATGTACAGGAAAATCAGCGCCCAGAAGTGGATGATCGACAACCGGTAGGAATAGACCGGCCGACCGGCCTGCTTGGGTACGAAGTAGTACATCATGCCGAGAAAAGCGGCTGTCAGGAAAAAGCCCACCGCGTTGTGGCCGTACCACCATTGGGTCATGGCGTCCTGTACGCCGGAAAACAGGCTATAGGACTTGGTCAGGCTGACCGGCACCGCCAGGTTGTTGAAGATGTGCAGCAGGGCGACGGCCAGAATGAACGCCAGATAGAACCAGTTGGCCACGTAGATATGCGGCTGACTGCGACGACGCAGGGTTTCCACGTAAATCGCGAAGTAGGACACCCAAACCAGCGTAATGGCGATATCCAGTGGCCATTCGAATTCCGCGTATTCGCGACCTTGGGTGATGCCTAGCATGTAGGTCAGCGCGCCCAACGCCACGCCACCGGTCCAGCCCCAGAAGGTGAACTCGGCCAGCCAAGGAAAAGCCAATCGTGCCTGGGACGTACGCTGGACCACGTAATAGGAGGTGGCAAACAGCGCGCTGCCGCCAAAACCGAAGATTACCAGTGTGGTGTGAACCGGACGCAACCGACCGAACGTCAGGGCGGGAATATCGAAATTGAGGAAGGGCCAGGCCAGTTCGCTGGCGATGAAAACGCCGACGCTCATGCCGAGCACCGCAAACACCATGGCCACGATGGTGAACTTGCGGACGATGTCGTAATTATATTGCTCGACCGGCAATGCTGAGCTTTGGGCCATATCCAAGTCTCCTTAGCAAGCCATAAGTTAGAAGCTTTTCGGGTGTTTTCCGATGCTTATCGTTGTTGTGAAGCAGGTCCGGTGGGTCTGGACGGCGGTCTATTCTACTAATGACCAAAGGGTTTATTCAATCAGCATTGGCTAATATTGCGAAAAATAACGGCTCTTGGCGACCCAACCTTGGGAAGCTACTCGTTTCGAAACTAGAACCACGCGAACAGGAGGGAGGAGTAGTGATCCACCATCAGCGCGGCGAACAACCCGAACAGATAAGCGATGGAAAACCCAAACGTTGGCAGGGCGAGCCGATCGTCGCCGGTCGCAAACAAGCGGACCGCATAACCGAGAAAGCGGATGCCCAGCAGGACGGCGCCAACCAGGTAAATCCAGCCGCTCATACCGGTCAGGAAGGGTAGCAAGGTGACCAAAAACAACAAAATGGTATACAGCAGGATATGTAGCCGAGTGAAGGCGACGCCGTGCGTCACCGGCAACATGGGGATGTCGGCGTCGGCATAATCGCGGCGGCGATGGATCGCCAACGCCCAGAAATGCGGCGGCGTCCAGACGTAGATGATCAAAAACAGCAATAGCGCGCCCGAATCGACATGACCGGTCACCGCCGTCCAACCGAGTAGCGGCGGCGCCGCGCCAGCGGCGCCGCCGATCACGATGTTCTGTGGTGTCGCCCGTTTGAGGAACAAGGTGTAGATCACCGCATAGCCGATCAACGAGATAAAAGTCAGCACTGCGGTCAGTGGGTTGGTGAATGCCAGCAACAACGCCAGACCCAACGTACCGATGGCCAGGGCAAAGCTCAGCACCTGCCATGCCTCCAACTGACCACTGGGCAAGGGCCGGCGGCAGGTACGCATCATGATGGCGTCCACCCGCCGGTCCACCAGATGGTTGATGGCGGCGGCGGAGCCGGCCATCAATGCGATACCGGTCGATCCAAACAGTAGAATCGGCCACGGCACCATCGTCGGCGTCGCCAGCAGCATGCCGACCATCGCGGTAAAAGTGATCAGGGCAACCACCCGCGGCTTGGTCAGCTCCAGATAATCCCGCCCGTGGCGGCGGAGCCCGGCGCGCAGCGTCTGAATGGAGGTGGACATCATGATGTGGTTTTCGGCCAGAGCAAATGGTTAAGCGTCACCAACGCCAGCAATAACAACGCGGCACCGCCGTTGTGAGCCACCGCCACCGGCAGCGGCAGTCGCATCAGCACATTGGCGAGTCCGAGACCAAGTTGAACGCAGAGTAAAACCGCGATCGCCAGGCCGACCATCCGCAAGTTGCGACTCCGGGATGGCGCCAACAACCGCCAGACCAGCCAGCCGAGGTAGAGCAGCACCATCAAGGCGCCCAGACGGTGCATCACGTGAATGGTCACCCGGGCGTCGTTGCCCAGCACACCGCCTTCGTAGGAAACCCCCAACCCTCGCCACAGGGTGAACGCCTCCCGAAAATCCAGCGGCGGCCACCAGTGGGCTTGGCAGGTCGGAAAGTCCGGGCAGGCCAGCGCGGCGTAATTGGCGCTGGTCCAACCACCCAGTGCGATCTGCCCCACCAGCAGCAGCAACCCCAACACGGCAAAAGCCCGCAGTGCCCGATCGCCGACAGTCAGCGGGTCGCTGGTCCCGTAGTGACCTTGCCGTAACACCAGCCAGGCCAACAGGCTCAGCGTCGTCAAACCGCCCAGCAGATGTGCCATCACCACCACCGGTTTCAGCTGCCAGGTTACCGTCCACATGCCGAGCAGCGCCTGGAAGACCACCACCCCCAACAACACCAGCGGCAGTGCGACTGGCTGGCCTGGCTCACGCCGCCGACGCCAGGCCAGAACCGCCAACGCCAGAATCAACAATCCCAGGGTGCCGGCAAAATAACGGTGGATCATTTCCTTCCATGCCTTGTCAGGCTCCACCGGCCGATGGGGATAAACCACATTGGCGGCGGCGATCTGTTCGACTTTGTCCGGCACATCCAGATGCCCGTAGCACCCAGGCCAGTCTGGACAGCCCAGGCCGGCATCCGACAACCGTACGTAGGCACCGAGCACCACCACCACGAAGGCCAGCGCCAACGCGACCCAAGCCAAGCGCAGAAACATCGTTGACCGCATTTTGTGTCATCCAATTTCGGATAAGCGCAGCAACCGTCTCAGATCCTTGAGTATGCCGCTCGGATTGACCGAGACCGGGTAGCGCATCAGTAAGTTGCCCAGCGGATCCAGCAAATAGACCCAATCACCGGATAGCTCCGGCTGACCGAAGGCTTCGGGCAGCGAATTTCGGGTCTTGGCATCGGCCAAGCCCAGCAACATGGCAGCGTGTTCGGTGGCCAACCATTGGCGCAACCCGTCCTCGGGCACGGCATCCAACAGCAGCAGGGTGACTACCCGGCTCATATCCTTGCCCAGCGCCAAGCGGACTTGCCGCATGTCGTATAGAGCGGTTTGGCAGCACGAATCGCATTGCCCAGCCGAACCGAGATAAACCAGCGCCCAGCGGCCCCGCGCCGTCGCATTGTCGACGCGACTTTTCTCCGCCAGATCAAACCGCAAATCCAGGGGATGCGCCGGGTTCAGCAATTCGCCGTGCTGCACGGAACCTGCTGGCCGCCAACGGTCGACCAGCAACCAAGCGGTCACCAGCGGCAGCGCAAAACAGGCAATGATCAACAACAGGAACCACCGCTGCCGCCAAGACGCTGGGCTTGAAGGGGGATTGACTGAAACCGAATCGACACTCATCGCAGGGCTCATTCCGAACGCGGCAATCGGCGCGCGCTGGCGAAGACGTAAAGAATGACCAAGGCCACCGCCAAGGCAAACCATTGTACGGCATAACCGCGATGACGTTCCGGTCCAAAACCGCCGAACTGGGGTCGCCAGTCGCGCCAGTAGCCCTCCGGCGCTTCTGGAACCAGAAGAATCACCGCCGGTTGCAACGAATACCCGAGGATTGCGGATAATCGTTGGTAATCGACATAAGGTATCACTCGTGGCCAGCGCTGGTCAGCCCCAGCCGCATCACCCAAGCGCAAGCCCGGGGACGCGGGCTGCGCCAACCAACCACCGATGGTCATATCGTCCGTGGACACTCCAATATCCGGCAACACCTGCCGGGACTCTCCCAGCGGTACCCAGCCACGGTCGATCAGGATAGCGTTTTCGGCCATTCGCAGTGGTGTCAGCACCTGGTAACCCGGTTGGCCGTCATGCACCTGGTTATCCAACAGTATTTGATGCGCGCCGTCGTAACGACCGCTAGCGACCACATGGAGGTAACGATTGCTGGAATCGGCCGGATCGATCCCGGCCAGATCCACTGGCGGCTGCGCAAACCGCTTGGCGAAGGTGGTCTGAAGTTCCGCTTTTTGTGCCGCCCGGTCCAACTGCCAGCAACCCAATGCCAGCAGCACGGGCAACAACAAGAGCACGGCGATGGTGGACGCGCGGCCCGGACAGAAACGCCATGATCCAAGTCGCATCCCGCGTCAAACCCTCGCCGTGGGACGCGCCATCAATGGCCCGCCCGTTTCGGGTATACTTGCGACAATTGTCCCCACCCTGACCGGAACGGCGCCATCCATGATATTCAAGATCATCGTCATCCTCATTCTGCTGATGATTCTCGCCAGTCTGGGCTCCGGGTTGGTCTTCCTGATTCGCGATGGAGGGCGGCGCAGCCCCCGCACGGTCAAGGCACTGACCGTGCGGATCGTGCTATCGATCGGGTTATTCGTCCTGCTGATGCTGGCCTACGCCACTGGGCTGATTTCCCCGCATGGCCTGTAACCGGAATACTGGCGGCTATAACCAGTAGACGAAGATAAACAACCCCAGCCAGACCACATCGACGAAGTGCCAGTACCAAGCCGCCGCCTCAAAGGCAAAATGCCGCTGTGGGGTAAAGTGCCCGGCCAAACTTCGAAATAGCATTACGGCCAGAATGATCGCCCCAATGGTCACATGCAGCCCGTGAAAGCCGGTGAGCATGAAGAAGGTGGACCCATAGATACCGCTGCCCAGGGTCAGGTGCAAGGCATGGTAGGCATGGCTGTATTCGTAGGCCTGAAGGCTCAGGAACAATACGCCCAAAGCGACTGTCGCCGCCAAGCCTTTCAGTAATTGCGGGCGATTCTCCTCAATCAATCCCCAATGCGCCCAAGTGAGCGTCGCGCCGCTACTGAGCAGGATCAGGGTATTGATGGCCGGCAACCCCCAAGGATGCATCGGCGCGAAGAAACCACCGACATCGCTCGGCCCGTTGGTGGGCCAAACCGCTTCGTAGCCGGACCAGAGCAGACCGTGGGTCAACACACCGTGGTTGGTTTCCCCGCCCAGCCACGGCACCGAGTAGGTGCGGGCGTAAAACAGGGCGCCGAAGAACGCCGCGAAGAACATCACTTCGGAAAAGATGAACCAGCTCATCCCCCAACGGAAGGAACGGTCCATCTGTTCGCTGTAAAGCCCCTTCTCGCTCTCGCGGATCACCGTACCGAACCAGCCGAACATGGTGATCACAATGAGTGCAAGCCCGGTCAGCAGCAGGGTGCTGCCCCCTCCGTTCAGCAGCGTGGCCCCACCCAGCATCAATGTAAACAAACTGACGGTGGCAATGATGGGCCAGTGACTTTGTGTGGGTACGTAATAGTGGTCTGGCGCATGCTCCGCGTGCGTCATTAGTGCATCCCCCTTAGGTAACTTTCACCAATCTGAAATCTGACGGGCGGCTACCCTTCAACCGCCTGCGTCGTCAATTCTGAAAAAAGTATAGGACAGCGTCACCGTGCGTACATCGGGCGGCAACTCTGGATCGATGCGAAACGTGACCGGCATTTGCCTGCCTTCTCCGGCTTGGAATCGCTGGTGGTTGAAACAGAAGCACTCGATCTTCTGGAAATGCGATGCCGCCAATCCCGGCGAAATACTGGGTATTGCCTGACCGGTCATCGGCTGGTTGGCCAGGTTCTTGGCCCAAAAATGGGTCTGGTAGAACTGGCCGGGATGCACCTGCATGCGAGTGACCTGTGGCGCGAATTCCCACGGTGCGCCTAAGTTCAAGCTAGCGACGAACTCCACGGTCACCGTGCGCGACTCATCGACCTTCATCGGTTCCACCACCGCCACACGGCCACTGGTCTTACCGTTCAAGCCGGTGACTTGGCATAACACATCGTACAACGGCACCAGAGCGAAACCAAACCCAAACATCGCCGCCGTCACCAATAGCAGGCGTCGCACCATCCGCCGATTCGCGGCCGCCAAACCCGCTTCCCGAGTTTCCACCATCATCGCCCCCCTTCCATGATCAAGAAGAGACCGTCATCATCAGAATGAAGCCGAAATAGAACACCGCAGCCAGTACAGCCAGCGCCAACACCGTGCGGCCAACCCGCGCGGCACGATCGTTGACGCCGACGGGCTTGACCGCGTTTTTTGACTCTATTTGCACGCTCACTTGATTTCGGGCGCGGTGGTGAAGGTGTGGTACGGTGGCGGCGAACTCAGGGTCCATTCCAAACCCTCCGCGCCTTCCCAAACCTGATCCGTCGCTTTCGCGCCACCGCGAATGGTCTGGATGACGTTATAAAGGAAGAACAGTTGCGAGAAGCCGAACAGGAACGCACCGACCGTGGAGACCATGTTGAACTCGGTAAACTGCAAGGCGTAGTCGGGAATACGGCGCGGCATGCCGGCCAACCCCAGGAAATGCTGCGGGAAAAACAACACGTTGACCCCGATGACCGACAACCAGAAATGCAGCTTGCCCAGTTTCTCGTTGTACATGTGGCCGGTCCACTTCGGCAACCAGTAATAAGCCGCCGCCATGATCGAGAACACCGCGCCCGGCACTAACACGTAGTGGAAGTGCGCCACCACGAAATAGGTGTCCTGGTACTGGAAATCAGCCGGCGCGATCGCCAGCATCAGTCCGGAGAAACCGCCGATCGTGAATAGAATCACAAAGGCGATGGCGAATAGCATCGGCGTTTCGAAGGTCATCGCGCCGCGCCACATGGTCGAGACCCAGTTGAACACCTTCACTCCAGTTGGCACCGCGATCAGCATGGTCGCGTACATGAAAAACAGTTCACCAGCCAACGGCATCCCCACCGTGAACATGTGATGCGCCCAGACGATGAAGGACAGGAAAGCGATTGAGGCGGTCGCATACACCATCGAAGCGTAGCCGAACAGCGGCTTGCGGGCGAAGGTCGGAATGATCTGCGAGATGACCCCGAACGCCGGCAGAATCATGATGTAGACCTCGGGATGACCGAAAAACCAGAAGATGTGCTGGAACATCACCGGGTCGCCGCCACCGGCGGCGCTGAAGAACGAGGTGCCGAAGAACTTATCGGTCAGCAACATGGTCACCGTGCCGGCCAACACCGGCATCACCGCGATCAGCAGGAACGCGGTGATCAGCCAGGTCCACACGAACAGTGGCATCTTCATCAGGGTCATGCCCGGCGCACGCAGGTTGAGAATGGTGGCGATGATGTTGATCGCGCCCATGATCGAAGAGGCGCCCATCATGTGGATCGCCAGGATCACGAACGGAAAGGCGCTGCCGGTCTGCAACACCAACGGCGGATACAGGGTCCAACCACCGGCCGGGCCGCCACCGGGCATGAACAGCGTGGACAGCAGTAGCGTGAAAGCGAACGGCATGATCCAGAACGACCAGTTATTCATGCGTGGCAGTGCCATGTCCGGCGCGCCGACCATCATCGGGAGCAGCCAGTTGGCCAGCCCGACAAAAGCGGGCATCACCGCGCCGAAGATCATCACCAGCGCGTGCAGGGTGGTCATCTGGTTAAAGAAATACGGATCGACGATTTGCAGGCCCGGCTGGAACAGCTCGGCGCGGATCACCAACGCCATCGCGCCGCCGATGAAGAACATCAGCAACGAAAACAGCAGGTAAAGCGTGCCGATATCCTTGTGATTGGTGGTCAACAACCAGCGGCTCAGGCCGCGCGCCGGTCCGTGATCATGATCATGATCATGATCATGATCGGTGGTGGTATGCGATGCCGTGCTCATAGAGTCTGACCTCCAGGAACGATGGGGGCGCGTAAATCGTTTTGCGCGGTTTGCGAGGTTGAATCTTTCTTCATCTGCTCCAGCCATTGCCGAAATTCCGCCTCGGGCAAGGCCTTGACCACGATCGGCATGAAGCCGTGATCCCTGCCGCACAGTTCGGCGCACTGGCCGCGATAGATGCCCGGTTTCTCGATCTGCGTCCAGACTTCATTGATGAATCCGGGAATCGCATCTTTTTTCCAGCCCAGTTCCGGCACCCACCAGGAATGAATCACATCGGCGGCGGTGGTCAGGATGCGCACCTTCTTGCCGACCGGCAACACCAATGGATGATCCACCTCCAGCAGATAATGTTCGCCCTTGGGGGCGAGATTACGGATCTGTGCCTGAGGGGTGGAAAGCGTGCTGAAAAACTTGACACCATCGTCCAGATAGTCATATTGCCAGCGCCACTGATAGCCGGTGACCTTGATCGTCAATTCGGCATCGCGGGCGTCGTACATACGAACCAAGGTGCCGGTGGCGGGAACCGCCATGCCGATCAGAATCATCATCGGGACAATCGTCCACAACACTTCGACCAAGGTGCTCTCGTGGAACTGAGCAGGCACCGCGCCGCGCGATTTGCGGTGGTGGTAGATCGACCAGAACATGACTCCGAACACCACCACGCCGATGACTACGCAAATCCAGAAGATCAGCATATGCAGATGGTAAACATCATGGCTGATGGCGGTAACGCCCTGCGGCATGTTCAACGTCAAATCGGCGTGCGCGCCCACACTCCACGCCAACGATAGTGCTGCACTCAAGGCGATACCGCCCCCGTGCGCGATGCGACTGGTTGCCATACTCCTCCTCATCCAGATAGTTCGACGCGCCCGGACCGGCGGCGCCTAGCATAAAACATACAAAACAGCCGGATCGATTCCGACTGTATCAAAAGGTAGAGAGATTTATGGATTGGCGCGAAGGCAACGGGTCAGTTCCCGAGCCAACTCGCACCGTTCTTCTTCGATCAGAAAACGCCCAACCTCGACAGCCCGCCCCTGGGCACGGATCTGTAAGCGGCTCGGATACCACTGCCGGGGGCAACCCGTCAGCACCACCCGCGCCCAATGCCGGGTCAGCACCCAGCTCTGCTGGGGACGTCGCCGCCCCCGCTCGATCCGGATGCTGTCCGCCGCGACGCAGATTACTTCACACTCGTGACAGCGGCAGGTCACGTAGTATAGCCCGATTCCCACCGCCAGCAGTTCCAGACCGGCGAACGGTAACACCAGCCAGAACCCCATGGCGACCAGAGGAGCCACCAGCATCAGGGTCACCAGGCACAAACCACCGAACACCCCCAGATTTTGTCGCCACGACAGCGATCGGTTGGGACGAAGTACATAACAATATTGACACTCTGCCGTACCGCTCTCGACCGCGACCATAATCCGGCAATTCCCCTGCTTTGCCTTGCCTTATTAACAAGTAACGGGATATTTGGCTCTTGTCAATACCCTTGCCCAAAACTAGGGATTTGTACGTTAGGGATGATGCAAAGACGGCGAAGTCCGGGCTCAGTCTTCTTTCCAGCCACGGTGGCGCAATTGCGACAACGGGAATACCGCCGGACTCGCCGTCCGAGAACGCGACGGGCTGGAGAGCGGTCCCCAGGCATGGCCATAAACCACCTCGCAGCCGACCGGCAGCAAACCATCGGGACGGCGGTACCGTTCGTAGGCTTCCCGCATGACTCGCATCCGCCCCCTGCTCGTCAATCCCCGGGGTCGGCCGGCGGTTACATTGCCGGCGCCGAGTGCCCTGAGGTCGCTGATCAGCCCATCCACATCCCGATAGGTGAGAGTCAGCCGCTCGGTATCCATCACCGGCTCGGCCAGACGGGTCCGCATCAGGGCATCACCGATATCGTGCATATCGAAAAAAGCGTTGACGTGGTGATAAGAATCGGCGGCCGCCCAAGCGCGGCGTAGTTCGAGCAACGTATCGGGTCCCAACGTGCTGAACAGCAGCACGCCGCCCGGCTTGAGCACCCGCTGAAACTCGGCAAACACGCGATCCAAATCCAGCGCCCATTGCAGGGCAAGGTTGGAAAAAATCAGATCGCAACTGGCGGTGGCCAGTGGCAGCGCCTCGGCTTCACCGACCACGCCGTGCAAGGTACGCAGCCAGGGTGCACGCCTGCGGGCGGCGGCCACCATGGCCGGCGCCAGCTCCAACCCAATCACCCGAGCCTTGCGATATTTCTTCAGCAGTGCCGCCGTGATCGTCCCGGTTCCGCAGCCGACATCGACGATCGATTCAGGCTTGAGTTTGATCAGATCCAGCCGTTCCAACAGTCGACCACCAATTTCGCGTTGCAGGACAGCGGCTTGGTCGTAACTGGCCGCCGCCCGCTCGAATGCCCGGCGCAGCCGATTCCGGTCGAGTGTAAAGGGGCTATCGGAAGGCTCATGCATCGAGAAACGCTCGCAATTCGGCCACGAATTCCGGCAAGTGCGAAAAGAACGGCGCGTGACCGGCGCGGAAAAAAACATGCAGGCGCGCGTCCGGCAGCAAATCTCGCATGGCTTCGCCGGCCGCCGCCGGCACCAACTGGTCGCGCTGGCCCATCAACAGCAGGGTCGGGCAGGCGATGCGCGGCAACTCGGCGCGCAGGTCACTAGTCTCCAGGATCGCCAAACCATCCTCCAGCGCCGCCACGTCCGGCTGGCCATGCTGGAACAGCATGGCCTTAAGACGGTGTAGTTGCGCGCTCGCATGTTCGCTACCGTGCACCTCCAGGGCAATGAAGCGCTTGAGCACGGCCCGGTGGTCCTGCCGCAACTCCTCCGCAAAACGGCGCAGTACCGGCCAGGCAATGCCGCACGACCAGTCGGATCGTTGCACGAAACAGGGCGTGCTATTAACCAGCACCAACCGGCTGACTCGCTCCGGCGCGGCCAGCACCACCCGTTGCGCGACCAACCCACCCAGCGACCAACCCACCCAAGTGGCTGGCGCCGGCGTCGCGGCCGCCAGCGCGGCTGCCAGATCGTTTAGGGCATGACCGGCGGCCATCGACCGGCTGTAGCCATGCCCCGGCAAGTCCAATAGGGTCACCCGATAATGATCGAGCAGCGCTTCCACCACGTCTTCCCAGACACCGGAATGCATGCCCCAACCATGCACCAGCACCACATCCGGTCCGGTCCCGATGGTTTCGATATAGAGCGAGGATGCCATGGAGCGTGTTTCCGACACCCCATCGCCATCGACGGATGAGTTCATCATGCAGGTTGTTCCAAGCGTTCAAATCTCCAAAGTCAGCGGCCCTGTCCCGTCAGCAACACCCGATCCAATCCGATGCCGGCCATATCGAACAGGGACCGCGATCACCATACCGAATCAGCGGGTTCGGTACGATCTTTCGGTGAGGGACTACAATACTCGCCGTTCCGCCGATCTGAGCTATCGCATGGTGCCATGACTTCGACCGCATCCGCCACGGGCTGGCAAGCCCATCTGAACCTCGGCTTTCAGCGTCAGGCCCAGCGCACCATTCTGGGGCAATGCGCGCATCGCGGTCCTTTACAAGTGCAGCGGCCGTTCTATCCCGAAGGAAAAGAGGTCTGCCACGTCGCGATTCTTCATCCCCCCGGCGGCGTGGTCGGCGGCGATCGACTGCGGATCGATGCCACCCTCGATCCGGGCGCCCATGCGCTGCTCACCACCCCGGCCGCCGGCAAATTTTACCGCAGCGCGGGTCCGTTCGCCCGACAACGCCAACATCTGACCGTCGCCGCCGGGGCGGCGCTGGAATGGTTGCCGCAGGAAAACATCGTCTACCAGGGCGCTCGGATACATAGCTCGACCCGGATCGACTTACAGGGCGATGCGCGTTTTCTGGGTTGGGAAATCCTCTGTCTGGGCCGACCGGCGGCTGGCGAGCGGTTCGAATTCGGTGAATGCCGGCAAAATTTCGAACTGTGGCGCGACGGTGAACCGCTCTACCTGGAACAGGGGCGCTATACTGGTGGAGAGCCGGTGCTCGCCGCTCACTGGGGACTGCAAGGCCAACCCGCCAGCGCTACCCTGCTTGCCGCCGGTTCGCCGCCGGGTCTGGTTGCCGATTTACGCGCCGCCCTGGAGCCGTCGGCTGGCGAGGCCAGGATATCCGTCAGTCAGTTGGACGGCGTGCTGGTGTGTCGCTATCTGGGCCCATCGGCGACCATGGCCCGCCAGCTTCTGACCATGGCATGGGGCTTGCTCCGACCGGCGCTATTGGACCGTCCGCCCTGCCCCTCCCGTTTCTGGATTACCTGACCCCGTGCGAGAACGTTCATGGAACTCACGCCCCGCGAAAAAGACAAGCTGCTGCTGTTCACCGCCGGCCTGCTGGCGGAACGGCGCAAGGCCAAGGGCCTGAAACTCAACTATCCGGAAACCGTCGCTTATATTTCCTGTGCCCTGCTGGAAGGCGCGCGGGAGGGTAAGAGCGTGGCGGAACTGATGAGCCATGGCCGCACCCTGCTGACCCGCGATGAGGTCATGGAAGGGGTCCCGGAGATGGTCCCCGAAGTACAGATCGAGGCCACCTTCCCGGACGGCACCAAACTGGTGACCGTGCACCACCCGATTCCCTGAGGAGAACGCCCATGATCCCCGGTGAAATCGTCACCGCCGCCGGTGACCTCGAACTCAACGCCGGCCGCCGCGCGCTGCGACTGAGTGTGGCCAACACCGGCGACCGGCCGATCCAGGTCGGCTCGCATTACCACTTTGCCGAGACCAACCCGGCGCTGCGCTTCGATCGGACACTGGCGCGTGGTTGCCGACTCGATATCCCCGCCGGCACCGCCGTGCGTTTCGAGCCGGGCCAGGAACGCGAAGTGGATCTAGTCGACTACGCCGGCGCGCGGGAAGTGTACGGCTTTCGCGCCGAGGTCATGGGACCGCTGGAGGACCAGCCATGAGCCGCATCGACCGTCGCGCTTATGCGGACATGTATGGCCCCACCATCGGCGACCGGGTTCGGTTGGGCGATACCGAGTTATGGATCGAGGTCGAGCGCGACCATGCGCTTTATGGCGAGGAAGTGAAATTCGGCGGCGGCAAGGTGATCCGCGACGGCATGGGCCAATCGCAGCGCACCCAAGCCGAGGGTGCGGTCGATACCGTGATCACCAATGCGCTGATCGTTGATCACTGGGGCATCGTCAAGGCCGACATCGGCATCAAGGACGGCCGCATCGCCGGCATCGGCAAGGCCGGCAACCCCGACATCCAGCCGGGCGTGAATATCATCATCGGTCCCGGCACCGAGGCCATTGCCGGCGAAGGCTTGATCGCCACCGCCGGCGGCATCGACAGTCACATCCATTTCATCTGCCCGCAACAGGTCGAGGAAGCACTGATGTCGGGCGTGACCACCATGCTCGGCGGCGGCACTGGCCCGGCCACTGGCACCAACGCGACCACCTGCACACCAGGTCCCTGGAATCTGCGACGGATGCTGCAAGCGGCGGAAGGGCTGCCGGTTAATCTCGGCTTTCTCGGCAAGGGCAACGCCAGTCGCCCGGCGGCGCTGGAGGAACAGCTCGAAGCCGGGGCGATGGGCCTGAAACTGCACGAGGACTGGGGCACCACGCCGGCGGCAATCGACAACTGTCTGAGCGTCGCTGAACGTTACGACGTGCAGGTAGCGATTCACACCGATACCCTGAACGAATCCGGCTTCGTCGAGGATACCCTAGCGGCCTTCAAAGGTCGGGCGATTCACACTTATCACACCGAAGGTGCGGGTGGCGGCCATGCGCCCGACATCATCCGCGCCTGCGGTGAACCGAACGTGCTGCCCTCCTCCACCAATCCGACTCGGCCGTACACGGTCAACACCGTGGATGAGCACCTGGACATGCTGATGGTCTGCCATCACCTCGATCCCGGCATTCCCGAGGACGTAGCCTTCGCCGATTCGCGCATCCGCCGCGAAACCATCGCTGCCGAGGACATCCTGCACGACCTGGGCGCGTTCTCAATGATTTCTTCCGATTCGCAGGCCATGGGCCGGGTCGGCGAAGTGATTACCCGCACCTGGCAGACCGCGCACAAGATGAAGGTACAGCGTGGTGTTCTCCCTTCCTCAACAGAAGAGAAACCCCAAGATAGCCGGACCAACGACAATTTCCGGGTCAAGCGCTATATCGCCAAATACACCATCAACCCCGCTATCACTCATGGCATCGGCCACCTGGTCGGCTCGCTGGAGGTGGGTAAGTTGGCCGACATCGTGCTGTGGCAACCGGCGTTTTTTGGGGTCAAGCCGTCGCTGATCGTCAAGGGCGGCTTCATCGTCGCCGCGCCGATGGGCGACGCCAATGCCTCGATCCCGACGCCGCAACCGGTGCATTACCGGCCGATGTTCGGCGCTTTCGGCGGGGCATTGGCCGCCACTTGCCTGACCTTCGTTTCCAAGATGGCGCTAAACAGCGGCGCGCTGGATGCACTGGGTCTGAACCGAATACTGGCGGCGGTACGAGATACCCGCGCCATCGGCAAGCGCGATCTGATCCACAACGACTATTTACCTCGCATCGAAGTGGACCCACAGACCTACGAGGTACGGGCCGACGGGGTGTTGCTCACCTGCGAGCCGGCCAAGGTATTGCCGCTGGCACAGCGATATTTTCTGTTTTGAAGCGAAGTCGCGGCGGGGTTGTTCCAAGCGTTCCACTCGCGAACCTCGCCGCAACCCACTTGCGGGTACCAGCGTAAGTGGTGATCGCAAAGCTACCAGTCGCTCTGTCAGTTCCTTCTCGACCAAGGTCAGTTCCCTGAAAGCTCCGCAATGCTGGCTCTCGCCTGTTTACGATCGGCCAGAGGTAAGGTAACCATACCCATTTTGCTCAGATAGCCTCGATTCGTGCCGATGGCCTCCTCGGAAGTGAGCTCGGTCAAATATTCCTTAAGACCCTTCACGCCATTGATGCTGGATTTCTTTACATACAATAACAGTGACTCTGTGAGTGGATACACCCGATAGGCGATGCTTGCGGCCAACGGTGCATACCCATCAATAGGAATGGCGGTTAGCCCCGAATCCTGCTCGATTTTAGTATTCGCCATGATACCCAAGGCATTGGGATTGGCCTTGACCTCCTTGATAGCCATCTCATATTTCTCAAACTCAAGGTAGGCACCATCCTTCCGAACATTCTGGCAGACCGCTTCCAAGGTCTTGGGATCGTTCGCTGTCAAGGTTTGCATCGAATCGATCTGCTTGCAGCCAACTAGCATGATTTGATTCATCACGATATCGTGAGTACCGTGCATCGCAGCGGGTACCCACATCACAATCTTGGTATTGGGCAACGCCGGATTGATATCCTTCCAGGTTTTGTAGGGGTTGGGCACGAGTTTGGCGCCACCCTTCGGGTCAGGAACATCCTTGGCCATTGCCAGAAACAATTCCTTGCGGGTCAGGTTGGTAAAATTTTCCCCTGCGTTTGATTGAACGACAACAGTCCCTACATTGCCAAATTTGATCTCAATAATATCCTTGACGCCGTTCTTTTCGCACATCTCCTTTTCTGCTGGCTTTATGGATCGTACGGCGTTAGCGATATCCAGTGTCTCGACACCTGTTCCAGCACAAAACAATTTCAAGCCAGCGCCCGTGCCGATGGATTGGATCTGAGGAAGGTTGAATTGAGTAGTCTTGTTAAAGTGTTCGCCTACCGCCATCGTGAATGGGTAGACAGTGGACGAACCCGCGATATTGATAGAATCACGCATCGGTTCGGCATGCGTACCGCCAGGCACGGTAATCGCCATCATGGTCAGGATCAGCGTCAAGTTGCGTTCAAACATCAAGCTTCTCCTTATAAAAGTAAAGCCCCGGGGCTTTGCACCAACAGTGTGCCCGTGCGGCCGGGCATGGTCCCGTAAGTCACCTCATGTTGCGGCAAGGTGCCCGGCGATATCTCCCCGGCCAGCGCGCGCATCGCGCCGAGGCGATAACCTTGAGTGCGCCAGCCGCTCAATAATCGGTCGAGAATTGGCAGAAACCTCAATCCCTCAAGCTCGGCATGCAGGGTAAAAACATGACCGGTCGCCTGCGGCGTTTGCGTCATTGCCAACAACCGGTCGGCGACATTAATCGGTGTTGTTCCATCCACACCGATTAACTCATCCAGTGTCGGCAGTGTGGTCGGCAACTGCGGGCAGTGAATCGTTTCGCCATCCACTACCGGTAGAAAAGGATGCGTGCCTCGCGAATCGGAACACCAAGCAAAACCAAATTCCTCAGCTAATCGTAGCGCATGATTGTTCATCTGCCAGCCAGCTGCACCATGCATGGTAGCCGCTGTACCGAAAATCTCCGCGTAACGATCCACCGCCTTCTGCATTTGCTGTGCTGTCCATTCGCGATCAGCCCCGGCGACATGATCTTGCCAGAACACATGATCCCAACAGTGAATGCCTGTTTCAAAACCGGCATCGCGCACCCGCCGCATGACATCGCCCGCCTGCCGACCAATGTCCGGGCCGGGCAACAGCGTTCCGTACAACAGGGTTTTCCAGCCGTAATGCTCAATGACCGAGGTTCGCTTGACCTTGCCGAGAAAGCCGCGCCGGAACACTCGCCGAATCGCCCAACCGGTGTGATCGGGACCGAGACTAAACAGGAACGTGGCATCCGTCCGATGCCGCCGAAAAAGTTCGACCAGCCGCGGCACACCCTCCAGCGTCCCGCGCAGGGTATCGACATCGACCTTCAGGATCAGCGATGGCACTGACACCGGTCAATCGACCAGTGTGCCGGCATCGGCCACATGGGTGCGATAGGCCTCGAAAATCCGCCGTAACGCCTCGTCCATGGTGACTTCGGGCCGCCAATCGAGATCGGCGCAGGTATTGGCGATCTTCGGTACTCGTTGCTGCACATCCTGATAACCCTGTCCGTAATAGTCGTTCGCGGTGGTTTCGATCAATTGCACTCTGGCCGCCCGGTCCCGATATTCCGGGTATTCCGCTGCCAGTTCCAACATGCGGACCGCCAGTTCGCGCACTGACAAGTTGTTGCGTGGATTGCCAATATTGTAGATCTTGCCGCTGGTTACACTCCGCTCGTTGGCGATGATCCGCATCAGCGCATTGATGCCGTCGTCAATGTAGGTGAACGAGCGCCGCTGGGTGCCGCCATCGACCAGCTTGATCGGTTCCCCGCGCGCGATCTGACCCAGAAATTGGGTGATCACCCGAGAGCTACCTTCCTTGGGAGTATTGATGGAATCGAGACCGGAACCGATCCAGTTGAATGGCCGAAACAAAGTGAAGTCGAGCCCCTGCTCCATGCCGTAGGCCCAGATCACCCGATCCATCATCTGCTTGGCGCAAGCGTAGATCCAACGAGGTTTGTTGATCGGCCCGTAGACCAGCGGCGAATCCTCGGGATCGAACTCCGGGTCCGCGCACATACCGTAAACCTCGGAGGTCGAGGGGAAAACCAGTCGCTTGCGGTATCTGACGCAGGCTCGCACGATCGGCAGATTGGCCTCAAAGTCGAGTTCGAACACCCGCAGCGGTTCGCGCACATAAGTCGCGGGCGTGGCGATGGCCACCAACGGCAGCACCACGTCGCATTTCTTGACGTGGTATTCGATCCACTCCCGGTTGATGGTGATATCGCCCTCGAAAAAGCGAAAGCGCGGATGATCGAGCAGATCGAGGACACGATCGTCCTGCATATCCATGCCGTGAATTTGCCAATCGGTGTCGGCCAAAATGCGCTTGGACAGATGATGGCCGATGAAACCATTGACGCCGAGAACAAGCACTCTTTTCATTGCGGAAAGGATTCCGATGTCTTGAAGATGAATGTAAAGCGGGCGTTGCCCAGCGATCTCAATCGCCCAAGCGCCACGGACCGGGACCGAGCCGCTCGACCAGCGACACGGGCGTCACTGGTTCACCGGCAATCTCCAATGCGGGGACGAACAGGGCGCCGCCACCGGCACAACGCGCAATCAGCCGGTCGCCAACCCGTTCGAGCACGGCCGCTGTCGCCGGCGTGACCGCTTCGACCACCCAGGTGCCCAGAATCCGGGCCGGCTGCCCGGCCACGACGGTGAACGCGCCCGGATACGGCGGCGCGACCGCGCGGACCAAATTGTGAATCCGCGCCGCCGGCCGGTTCCAGTCGATGCGCCCGTCCTCTGGCTTGCGGCCGGAAAAGTAGCAACCCTTGGATAAATCCTGGGCGATGCGAGGTGCCGTGCCGGCGAGCAGCGCGGGCAGCGCGTGGTGCAAGGTCAATTCAGCGGCGACGGTGACTTTATCGAACACTTCCTTGGCGGTGTCGTCGGGCAGAATGGGCACGGCGGTCTGAGCCACGAGGTCGCCGGCATCCGGCTTTTCCACCATGTAATGCAGGGTCGCACCGGTTTCGGTCTCGCCATGGATTATCGCCCAGTTGACCGGTACTCGACCGCGATACTTCGGCAGCAACGAGCCATGCATGTTCAGGGCGCCACGCGCGGCAATGGCGAGCAGTTCCGGCATCAACATCTGACGGTAATAGAACGAGAACAGGAAGTCGGGAGCCAATTCCCGAATCCGCCGCAATTCCCCCGGGGCGTTCGGGTCCTCCGGCGCGATCACTGGAATGCCATAATCGGCTGCGGTGGTGGCAACGCTATCGAACCAAATTTGCTCGCTGGGGTTGTCCTCGTGAGTGAAAACCAGCGCCACGTCAACGCCGTGCGCAAGCAACACCTTGAGGCAGCGCACCCCGACGTTGTGATAGGCGAACACGACAGCACGGGTCATCGATTCACCCTCCCTCCTCGCGCCGTTCCAGAATCCCCTGGATGGTGAAGCGCGGACGCTCGCGCACCTGCTGGTAAATCCTGCCAATGTACTCGCCCAGCAACCCAATGCCGAACAGCAGGATACCCATCAGTAGGAAATTGATATCGAACAGGGTGAACACCCCCTCCGCTTCCGGGCCGATGATCAGCCGGCGAATGGCCAAGTACACCCCGAAGGCGACCGCCGCCAATGACAACGCGACTCCAGCCAGCGAGAACATCTGCAATGGGACCAGCGAGAACCCTGTCACCAAATCGAAGTTCAGCCTGATCAGCCGGTACAGCGAATACTTCGACTCGCCAGCGGCGCGCTCGGCGTGGGCCACCGTGACCTCGGTCGGATTGGCGGCGAAGGTGTAGGCCAGCGCTGGAATGTAGGTACTCACCTCGCGGGTGGAAACAATGGCCGTGACGATGTCGCGGCTGTAGGCGCGCAACATGCAGCCCTGATCGGTCATGCGGATTTTGGTGATCCGCTCGCGTACCCGGTTCATCAAGCGCGAGGCGACATGCCGCCACAAACTGTCCTCGCGTTTTGCCCGGATGCTACCCACATAGTCGTGGCCTTGATCCATCGCCGCCAGCAACTTGCCGATTTCCTCCGGCGGATTTTGCAAATCAGCATCCAGGGTGACCACTCGCTCGCCCCGGCAATATTCGAAGCCGGCCATGATCGCCATGTGCTGGCCGCAGTTGGCGTTGAACAGGATGACCCGCGTCACGTCCGGTCGGACCAGAAACTGATCCTTCAGCAGCGCCGCCGAACGGTCGCGGCTACCGTCGTTGACGAATAGCACCTCATAGGACACCCCCAGCGCGTCTAGCGCTGGGTAGAGGCGCGCGAACAGCGTTGGCAGGGTCTCCTGCTCGTTGTAGACCGGAATGATGACGGAAAGCCGTGGCGCGCTCATCTCAAATCCTCGCCTCCGCCAGCACTTCGGCGACCGCATTGCAAACCCGCTCCACATCGGCGCGAGTCATGGTGGGGAACAACGGCAACGTCACCGTTTCGTGGGCAATCCGCTCGGTGTTCGGCAGTTCTCCCTCGCAATGGCCGCGACGACGGAACAGCGTGGTGAGATGCGCTGCCTCGTAGGACACGCCTGTGCCGATACCGCGCGCCTCCAAAGCCGCGCGGAACTGCTGGCGATCGATGCACAGCCGGTCCAGCGGCAATAGCGGCGCGAACATATTCCAACTGTGCCCGGCTTCATCGCCCGCATAACCAGGATGCGGTAGCAGGCAGGGGGGATCGGTGCGCAGCATCTGGAAATAGTCGGCCACCCGTTCGCGGCGGCGGGTATTGAACTCCTCCAGCCGGGCAAGCTGGCCGAGACCGATCCGGGCATTGACATCCGGCAGGTTGAACTTACCACCGGGGAAAGCCACATCGCGGGTGCCATCCGGCAGACGGGTGATGCCATGGAAGCGCAGCGTTTCCACCTCGCGCGCCTCTGCTTCGTCGTTCAACACCAACGCTCCGCCCTCGATCGCGGTCATGTTCTTGTTGGGATGGAAGCTGAAAACCGTCAGATCGCCGAATCCACCGATCCGCCGGCCACGCCAGCTCGACCCGATGGCCAACGCCGCATCCTCGATGACCCGCAGCCGGTACCGCTCCGCTATCGCGTACAGGCGATCCATATCCACCGGAAGTCCCGCGAAATGGGTCGGCATGATCGCCTTGGTGCGTGAGGTAATGGCGCGCTCGACTGCGTCGAAATCAAGGTTACGGCTGATCAATTCGACATCCACGAAGACCGGAGTCGCGCCGACCTTGGCGATCATGTTGGGTGCGGCGAAGAAGGTTTGCGACGGGGTAATCACTTCGTCGCCGGGGCCGATGCCGCACAGTTGCAGGGCGACCTCCAGCGCGGCGGTGGCGGAGTTGAGCACGCGCGCCGGCCGCCCACCCAGATAATCCGACAGCGCCGCCTCAAATTTTTTGACCTGCGGACCGGTGGTGATCCAGCCGGAACGCAGCACTTCGACCACGCCGGCGATGGTGTCCTCGTCCAGTGTTGGCCGGGCAAAGGGGAGATAGGGATGCGCACTCCTCTCTTCCCCTGAGGGAGAGAGATCGGAGGCAAGTGAGTCGGAGGAAAACGATGCCATTCAGGATCTCGCAAGCAGATAAACGCCGATGATGACAAAACCGATGCCCAACCAACGTCCGCCGGTGAGCGTCTCGCCGAACAGATACCAGGCGGCAAGCGCGTTGACGACGTAGCCGATGGACAGCATCGGATAGGCAATGCCGACCGGCACCCGCGACAACACCAGAATCCAGATCAGGACGCTGATCCCGTAACAGGCGAAACCGCCGAGGAAATGTGGATTGGTGGCGATCGCGCCGGCCAGTGGCAACACATTGGCGGCAGTTGGCGTGATCACCCCCAGCGCGTTGGTACCGGCCTTGAGCAACAGTTGCGCGGTGGCGTTGAGCAACACGCCAGCCAAAATCAACTCGAAGCTGGTGGCGGTCATCGGCGACTCACGATGACCCGACGCGGATCGCGGGCCAGTACCCGCATGGGCAAGCCCTCGGCGGCGATCTGCTCGTAATTGCTCGAAGAGAGGATGGCGTAACCTTGATCCAGCGCCACCCAACGCTTTTTCCAGTCCTCGACCCGTTGGATACCCTTGTCGGGTTCCGCATCCAGACCCAAAGCGAATTCGTCGATGTACTGCACCAAGGTAACCGGCCGTTTCAGATAAAACGGCAGAGTCTGGTCATACATTTGAACGCTATAGAAGGGCAAAGTCTGGTCAAACGGTCCCTGCCTGGCCTTGATCTCGCGAACGAGGTAATACGAAGAGGAAAGGCGGGACAATTCGTCGTAACCACCCAGCGCCAGGATGCCGGCACCGAGGCTGCCCAACGCCAACGCGACAATACCGATCGATCGGCCGTAGCGGCGAAATGACCAAGCTGCCACCACCGAGCCGGCGGTAAAGACGAAGATCGAAGCGCCGATCCAGGGCACGACATTGCGCACGATCTCGAACGGCGACGATTCTTTCGAAAACATGTGGGCGATACTTGTACCGCCAATCAGGACCACCAGCAACAGCACACCGCTGGTCGCCGCTAATCCCCAAGCGCAGCGGCTCAGTGTCGCTGGCGCCATCCGCTGTATCTCGATCGCCGCAAACAGGGCCAACGCGGGAAACATCGGCAAGATGTAGGCTGGCAGTTTGGAGCTCGATACGCTGAAGAACAGGAAAATGAATGCGGCCCAGATCAGCAACAACCGCCGTGGTTGCAGCGTTCCGGGTTCGCCTTCGCGCCGCCAGCTGTCACGGAGCCGGACCGCGATGAACGGCAGCCACGGCATCGCCCCGAACAGCAGGATGGGAATGAAGTACCACCAGGCGCCCTCACGATGATGCACCTTGGTCAGAAAGCGCGCGAAGTGCTCGTGAATGAAAAAGAAGCGGGCGAATTCATCGTTGGCCAGCGACACGGCGACGAACCAAGGGACAGAGATCAACAGCAGTAATACCAAACCCTTCCCAATGTGCAGACGAGTCAGCAACCGCCAGTCACGCTCGATCAACAGGTAGATCGCCAACACCGCGCCAGGTAACACAACACCGATCAGGCCCTTGCTCAGCACGGCCAGCGCCATCGCTGCCCAGACGACCAGCATCCAGTTACGGTTTTCCGCCGGGGTCGCGCCGGGGCGCTGGGCGAGCAGAAAACCGAGTAAACCGACCGTGAGAAACGCGGCCAAACCCGCATCCAGGGTGTTGACATGGGCATTGATGACGAACCCAGTACATCCTCCTAGCGCCGCCGCCGCCGCCAGACCGATCTCCTCGCCGAACAAGCGGCGACCGGCCCAGAACATCAACAGCACACAGCCGAAGCTGGTGGTTGCTGGCCACCAGCGCGCCGCCCAATGGCTCTCGCCGAACACCCGGAACGCCGCCGCCGTCGCCCAATATTGCAAGGGTGGCTTCTCGAAATACTTGAGGTCGTTCAAGCGTGGCGTCACCCAATCCCCAGACAGAACCATCTCGCGGGGGATTTCGGCGTAACGCCCCTCGTCGGGGTTGGCCAACTTTCGGTATTCGAGGCTACTGAACCAGACCAAGGTGAAAACCAGTAGTAACCCCAACAGCAGCCATTGGGAAAACCCGGAAGATTTCAAGGAACACGAATCCATGATCGCGTTCCTAGCGATAGCGAAAGACAAGGCCGGTTCCGCTACGCCGCTCATGCAGACTAACGATACCTCCCAGACGGATCGCCGCTTCCCGGGCGATCGCCAATCCGAGCCCGCTGCCTTCACCGTCGGCGCCGGGTACCCGATAAAAAGCATCGAGTACCCGCTCGCGCTCCGAGATCGGAATCCCGGGACCGTTATCCACGACTTCAATAACATCGCCATTCCCGTCGGACAGAAGTCGCAGCGTCACTTCACCGCCTTTCGGCGTGTACTTCAGGGCATTTTCCAGCGCATTACTCACAATCAACCGCAGCGCTTCCCTGGAGCCTCGCATGCAAAACGGCGCGGTTTCCTCAAGACCCAGATCGATACCCTTGGCCTCGGCCAAGGGCAGGCGTTCAGCGATTAGTTCGCGTGCCATCTCCGAAACGTCGATCATCGATTCCTCGGCAACGCTGGCCTGGGTTCGAGCAAGACTGAGCAACTGTTCAGTTAGATGGCGTGCACGCTCGATACCGTCCTGGAGCGGAACCACACGCTCACGCACGACATCCAGCGATCCGGCGTGCATCAGGTTCTGGGCCTGCAAGGACAACGCGGTCAACGGACTTCGCAGCTCATGAGCGGCGTCAGCGACAAAGCGTCTTTGCTGTCCGATCAAGAGATTGACTCGCGCCAACAAGCGATTGATGGCATGCACAAAGGGAGTGATTTCATCCGGGAGGTCATCGTCGGCGATGGCTTGAGGCCGATCCGCTGGCTGCTCGTCCAAGCCTTTGGCCATGCGAGCGATGGGCGCCAGTTCACCGCGGACAACCCGCACGATCAGCCAAACCAGCAATGGAAGCAGGAGCAACAAGGGAATCAGCGTCTGCAAGGCACTGTTGATCGCGATTTCGTCACGCATCGCGGTGAGTTGGGCCACCACTATGCGCTCTCCCGTTGGGGTATCTCGAACCAATACCCGCAAATCCCCGAAACTGGTGCTCAAGGTATGAAGACCCGGCAGCAGATCGTCAGTAATCCAAGCCGGCCTTGAGTTTTGTGGCAGATGGATGACGACGAAGCGGGATTCGGGATCGCTGATCGTACTCTCGGCATCTCGACGTGGCAGCCTCAGCGATGAAAATTGGCCGGTATCGCTGACATCGAGCATGGCAATCTGCCGTAGTATGTCGTCCTGAAGCTCCCTGGCTTCGTAATATGCAAGACCAAAGGAAGCCAACGCCGCCACCAAGCCGGCAAGCACGATGGTCCCTCCCAGCGTCATCGACAGATGCCGCTGCAAGGAGCGTTTCATTGTGGTTTCTCCACCATCCAGCCGGCGCCGCGAACATTCTTGATGATGTGGGCACCTAGCTTCTTGCGCACACCGTGAATCAGGAAGTCCACCGCATTGCTCTCCACCTCCTCGTTCCAACCATAGAGGCGTTCCTCTAGTTCGGTGCGAGAAAGAATCGTGCCGGGTCTCAGTAGGAGTGCCTGCAATAGGGCAAACTCACGCGCGCTCAACACCTCCATGACATCGCCGCAACATGCTTGGCGGGTAGCCAGGTCAAGGGTCACCTTGCCATTCGTGAGCAACGGGGTGGCTTGCCCACCCTGGCGGCGGATGATCGCGCGCAACCGGGCGAGCATTTCATTGAGATTGAAAGGTTTTACCAAGTAGTCATCGGCCCCGAAATCCAGCCCCTTGATCCGATCGTCGACACTATCACGGGCGGTGATGACGATAACCGGCACCGTGTCGCCCGCTTGGCGCAGGCGGCGCAACACCTCTAAGCCATCGCGCTTGGGAAGACCCAGATCAAGCAACACAGCCTGATATTTAGCGCTTTCGAGCACACGGCCAGCCGTGGCGCCATCCTTCACCCAATCCACGGCATAAGCGGCATCCTTGAGAGCGACGGATACCGCCTCGCCGATCATCAAGTCATCTTCGACCAGCAGGATACGCACGATCATTCTCGCGATAGACGAGATACGTCACTTTCTCGCTCAGTTTCTTCGTTCTCAGAGAATTCCGCCGCATAGGCACCACCGATGGTGATGATGACAAGCGTGGCCAAGGCGATCCGATAGATCCTAGGGCTGATGAAGATCACTTCTTCGGATTACGCAAATACGCTTGAGATAAAGATAGAAATCAAGAATTAGGAGATAATTAGCTAGGGGAGCATCAGCGGAAGTTTGCCGAAAGAAAGTGAGCAACAATGACAGAGCAGCTTTCAATAGGTGCTCTTTGCATCATATCCATATGACAAATGAAGATTTTTTACAAACAAAGCCTTCGATTATTGGAGTCTTTCGTCTCGGAATACGCCATGCCTCTGATAAATAATGCAGCGCTTCACACGACGCCATCACGCGAAACGTTTTCCTTCAGCGCCTCGCGCAAACGTTCCAGTACCATTTCCGGCTCAATGACTCGCAGGCATACATTGTTGACACAAGGGGTCTTGCGATGATTGGCGGCGCTCACGCAGGGCGAACAGGCGAGACCGGCATAAATCGGCGTGCTGTTGCCCAGAGAACCATACAGGCGCGGTGTCTCGGGACCAAAGATGACAAAGGTACGCAGGTTAGTCACCGAGGAAAAATGGCCCGGTCCTGAGTCATTGGTCAGCAGCACCTTGGCAATTTGGTATAGCGCCGGCAATTCTTGCAGCGAAAGGCAGCCCGCGAAATTAACACAACGTTCGGACCCTACCCGTTGTTTCAGCCCTTCCGCCTCGTCCCGTTCCGCCGGAGAACCGGTAATCAAAACCAATAGGTTTTCATCATCGGCCAGTAGCCCACACATCACCGTCACAAAGTAATCGGGCATCCAACGCCGCTGCGGCAATAGATCGCTAGCATTAGGATTAATCAGCACGATCCTGAAATTCTTTTCGTCGTAGTCAGAATATTCGCTACGGATCCGATCATTCATCGCTGATAAAGCACTTTCACTGACCTCAGCCTTGGCTAAATCGATTTCGCCGTCGGTAATCAGCGTCTTGGAAAAAGGCAGCTCTCCTTTACTCGCCAAAGCCGTATTGACCAAGGCCATAAAATTCTTGGCGATATGTAAGTGCGGATTATAGGCTACCCGATGAGTCAGCATCTCTCCCCGATACAGCCCTTCATTGTAAAACGCATGGAAGCCGATTCGATTCACTGCCCCGGACAAGCCTGTCAACAGCGCTGTGTACCGCGAAAACAATTCCAAGTCGATAACAGTATCGATCCCACGACGGCGCACCCAGATCAGAAAACGAAAAGTATCCATTGCTAGGCTTAGAAATCGATCTTCTCGAATCACGAAGATGTTAGTTCTCGGGACTGTATTCAACAGATACAAACTAGCGACGTTAGCCTTGAAAATCAGGAAATATAGCTCTGCATTACCTTTTTCTTGCATCTTTCTCATGGCGGGATCCGCCAAGATCGTGCTGCCCATTTCCGACAATTCAATAAACAACACTTTTCGAGGATATTCGCTTTTTCGCCTGCTAAATAAACTGATGATGCGAAAAAATCCAGTCGCCAAAAAGCAGAGCGGAACCCCAACAAAATAATCGACTTTACGCATAACGTCGATTTTCATGATATCCACCCATTATCCTAATAAAATCAGGTCATGAAGATTATCTATCCCTTGGTTGGCACGCTCAAATTACGCGATGACGACCTTTAAGGTAGATGATCAATCCAGGCAAACTAATTATGATCAGCGTAAATCCATATATGATCGACATCACCAAAACTGTTGGTTTATCAGCACCGATCAAGGAAAATAACCCCACCAAAACCCCTTCACGCACTCCCCATCCAGCCATGGAAATAGGAATAATCGTCAAGTAAATAGCTGGCGGCACGATGACAAAATAGGTCATTGGGTCATATCGTAAATCCAACGCCCGGCCAATAATAAAAAAAACCAATATCGCAAGCAATGGAATCAGCAACGACGACGTTAGCAACAGTATGCGATTATATAAAAATGCTTGATGCAGCCTTGCGGAAATAGCCTTTACGATAGCTAGTCGAGGGTAGTTATCAAGCCAGCGTAGATATTTTAAAGAAGCGATAAACATAACAGCAACCGTGCCAATGATCACCAAGACCAAAGTCACATGATAAACCTGAAGTGGCAATAGCTCTGGATTAAATATGTACGCCAGTAAGTTCAGGAGCATCAAAGCAGCCAGACCTGAAACCCTATCTAGAATGATGCCATACAATACATCTCTTTTACGAAACCCCTGATTAGCGACATCAAGCACCCGTAACGCATCGCCTCCAATACTGGTCGGTAGTCCTTGATTGAAGAACATGGCTTTGAAATAGCTACACCAGTAGAACAAAAAGGATTGGCCAAAATGCAAGTTGTGCATGATTAGTTGCCAGCGATAGGCCGATATTGTGGTACTGGCGAATTGCACCAGAATCGCTACCGCCAGCACATCTAATTTGATCTGTCTCAGCATCACCCATACTTGTTGGACATCGATCGAGCGTAGAATCAGCACGAAAATTGATAATGTCACCAGAATTCTGGCCAAGAATTTGATGGCATCGCTGGAGAAAAAGAGTTGGATATTTTGCTTGCTGACGGACACGGAATATTTAGTCAATCGGTAAGTTGAGTATTAGCGGGATTTTTATCGATAGCTGGCTGATTTCGATAGCCTTTCGCTATTCGATAATAGTAAAGACCAACCTGCTGGCCATTTTTGTTAATCTTAATTTCCTTGATTTCTTGTACTTGTTCGATATGGGAAAGGACATTCCCATCAGTCAAGTCAGCTTTATTTCTACCAATCAATAACAGGGTCTTGTTATTTTGCTGATCCACGGGAAACCAGCGCTCGTACATCAAGCCGTTGCCGCCAAATAGGTGCCAACTGGAAGTTTCAAATGCAGGATTGGATTCTAATTTCTTATTGGAAGACTCAATCGCCTTAGTACGATAAAAAGCAAGACCACTGGCTACTCTGTTTCTATCCATACCAACGACCAATATTTTTTCGCCTGTTTCATACTCGAATCGATTTACCAATTCTTCAATTTCATGCCCAAACTCATTCCATCCCAATAAATGGTAGTTATATGGATAAGAAATCCATGGGAACCCAGGTCCCAAATAAGATAAAAAAGCCCCATAGGCCAAAAGACAAATGATGATCGTCGTTGGCCACGCGCGTTGAATCCACCCAAGAAGTTTATTCAAACCAAATTGCGAGTCATTTCTTATAGTAAGCGCCATATAAGGTACGATACCCAACCAACATGGCGCGGTCCAATGAAACTTAGTTTC
>WBZT01000318.1_pt1 | contig 40978 bp, 60 predicted proteins | sample 5204241 | NCBI WGS metagenome assembly WBZT01 (sample SAMN12344358, study PRJNA552823) | activated sludge metagenome | biome: Activated sludge suspended growth; feature: Nitrification reactor; material: Wastewater; isolation source: activated sludge from nitrification reactor of wastewater... | reverse complement strand
AGCACACAATAGACTGAGAGAATTGGACGCAATATCTGTAACAGTTAAAGTTTTGCTAGCTCTAGTAGTCCAGCTACCAGTGTTTTCTTGGAGTTCTACTGTTACATCTTTATTTGTACCAGCACCAGTTAAATGTAGTATCAGCCCTTTGCAGTTACCAGCATTAGCAAAGGTAACATTTATCTGTCTAGCGGTGTTTAGTGCTAGTATAGTCGTACTGTATGTAGATAAGTTATAACTCTCAGCCCTATAAAACCCACTAGCCGTAGAAAGGTTAGTTGCTCCGTTAGATACAATTACTGCCATTATAAATTCTCCTCGTAGCTATCACAGACTGCTTGTGCCAGTGCTGTAAGCTGTTCTTTACCGTCTGTCACCTCTCCAAAGGTCGCAAGGTCTGGTACAACTATTTCATCACCATTACTCAAATCCCAAGTCATGCTTGATTGAGTGTTAGGGTCATCTAAGTCGTGGTATCTGCGGTTTATTGGTTTCATCTAAAAGGTTGCTCCTCTCGTTCCCCACGTAGGCAAACCGCTTGGACCGCTATTTTCGTCCACATAAACCGAGGTATAGCCACCAGTTCCCTTTGTGAAAGTGAATACGTTGGTTGTCTTGTGTTTCCGCATAATGTAGTAGCTTAGGTCATCTGCTTCAAACCAAAAGTACTTATAAGTAGCATCTTCTGAAATAGCGTTTATCCCGTAAGCATCTGTAGCTTTACCACCACTAGCAGAGGTTGTTGAATAAGGTTGTAGGGTGTCGGTATTAGAATCATAGGTATAGAGAACTACTCTCTTTCCTGAGAGGTTTCCTCTAGTTACATTTTCTTCTCTGTCTAATGAGTTAGATTTTTCACTTGTATTTGGTATCGCCAATTGGTTTTGCCTCCTGCTGCTCCAACAGGTGTCGGGCAGCTTGTTTCAGTTGTATCTCTGTTACATCTATGCCAGCCGACTTCAAAAAGGCTTCTAGGGATATTGTATATTTACGATTGTGTTCTGTCCACTGGATTATTACTTGCATCATTTTCGTATACCTTTATTTCTCTTTCTGCTTCTCTTACGGTAGATAATAAGCGTGTGTAAGTAAATAATTGGTGGAGATAGCTCTCTCCTACTTCTGGGGGTGACATACGTCTTTGGGCAGCTTTAATAGCTTCTAGAGCATCTACACGGTCTCTACCTTTAGCAAAGTGGTCCCAGATAAACTGAAGTTTGTTTAATTGTTCAGAATCAGGGTGAGCTATGCCTAGTAAGTCGCCTAGTTCTTCGTGGCCTAGTTTTTCATTTTCTATTTGCGGTTCACCTAGCGTTGGTTCTCCGTTTTCCTGTGGTGGTATTTCTTCTACTTGTAGTGTATCTATTTCATCAGACATAAAGACAATTTATAAGGTGAGAGTAGACTCCCATTTCCTTAATCCTTTCTTTTCCTATTTGTTTACTTAGTGAGGTTGCAGTACGGACATTACCATACTTATTCATAGCTTGGTAATCTTCATCTTCTGTAGTATAGAGCCTAATGTGGCATTTGTTTTGTTCATCATCTTTACCGAAAACTGGTCCTTCAAAGTCTGGAGTAGAAATTAACACCAATCCGTCAGGTGATTTAATCCTATCTATAAGTTTAAATACTCTTTCTGGGTCTTCAACATGTTCCATTACTTCAAAAGCAGTAATAAAATCAAAGGTATCATCGGTAGTTTCCATAAATTTTTCAATAGATGTTTGGTAAAAGGTGGCTTTTAAGTCGTATTTAGCGGCTCGTTTACCACCTATGGTTACTCCATCTTCAGATAAATCTACGCCTACACCTTCGGCATCAGGTATGTGTTTAAGAATAGTCAGAACTGTATAGCCTTCTAAACAGCCAAGGTCTAATACCTTAGTAGGTTGGAACTCTTTAGCTCTATCTAAAGCCCAAGCTACTCTAGGAAAGATGCGGTGGGCCATAATAGCGTCTTCATCTGGTAGTGGTTCAAAGTAATGACTTTCGTAAAACTCATCGTATTTATTTAAATCAAAATCTTTTTCTCTAAAACTACGCATCTATTATATCTCCCCATTGTTTAGCTACATTTTCCCAATCACTTTGTAAGGCAAAAGCTTTTTGTTTAGCGATTGATTCTGGTGTTCTCTTTTCAGTTAGAGCTTTAACTATTTCGTTTACCATTTTTTCTTTATTATATTCGTCATAATAGATTCTATCGGTCTCTATGAAAGTAGCTTCTGGTCCACCAGTCTCTTTTAGGGCAGCAACATCAGTAATTACGGGTTTCATTCCAGCCATATTAGCTTTTAGGGCGGTTATACAATGTATTTCGTGGAACTCTGTGGGATAAGCCCATACTTTAGTGCTGCACATAACAGCCGCTAAGTCTTCGTGAGATAATCTACCGCTTTCAATTACATCTAAGTCTACGGCATTAGCTAGTTTTTCTGTCATTCTGTGGTAAAAAGAGTCTTCTCCTTCAGCTTTAACCCATGACTCCCAGCCATAATTAACTATTAACTTAGCTTCTGGGACTTTTTCTTTGATTCTAGGCCATAGGTCTACGAGGCATTCTAAGCCCCTGTAATAAGCCGAAAAATAACCAACGGTATAATCTTCCTTTTTTACGTCTAAATCGAACTGAGAGGCTTGTACGCCGTTTCCGACTATATTGTAGTTCTTAATATTATACTGGTCTGCGTGATACTGAGATTTAAACATATAAATAGCATCTTGTTCTTGAACTAGGTCTTTAGGCAGTTTGTCGTGCATATCTATCAGAATCTTATTAGCGGTAAACTGTTTAGCGTATTGTGGGTATCTCCAGACTACTAGAGTATCAAATTTATCTCTTTTATCTATTTGTTTCCAAGGCAACCAGATAACTCCTTCGTCTTCGTAAGGTTCTGGGACCTCTCCATAGACTACTACTTGGTATTTTTTGGCTAATTGGCGTGAAAGATAGACGATAGCTTCTTCTGAGCCGCCCATTCCATTGTCTAGAGTATGAGGTCCCCAATCTTCATAGCCTCTACCGCAGAAAAAGACGACTGAACCTTTAGGCCACTCCTTGGGCTGGGTTAATTGTTCCCTAATCTTACGGAATCTTGGGTCATATTTAATTTGTGGGTCTAGTTGGTCCCATAAAACTACTGGATTTTGGTACATACTGGTGAATTTAGGTAGGATTAGGGCTAAACTGTCGATGTCTTTCTGGTATTCGTAGAGTGGAAGTAGGTCAGTAACGTCTAAAGTCTGTACAGATTTGAGTAATTCTACTGCTTCTGCGTGATTTCCTAGTGAAAACTCGCTAATTGCACCCATTAACTTAGCTCTATCTGGAATTGTCGGGTCAGTTATACCTACAGATTCGGGTTCTGGCTTAGAAAAGGCTACTTTTAGCCATTCTAGGGTCTCTTTATAGTTATTTTCTTCAAATTCAAACTGAGCTAAGTTGAAATATGCCTGTGGATATTGTGGAAGCATACCCATAGCTTGCAAAGCGTAGTTCTTAGCGTCTAGAATTTCACCTAAATGGTTAGCAGCTTCACTCATTCTTAGTAAGCTACGGTAGATTTCTTCGTCCCAACCACCAACTTCTACATATTCTTTAAGTATCTCTATGCATTTTTCCCATTCTTGTAGTGAATAGTAAGATATACCTAAATAATGAATGTATCTAGGGTCTTTGGTTTCTAAATAAGCTTTCTCTAGTATTTTGTGGTTACGGTCTCTAGAGTTCTCTATGCTTGGATTAGAGTGAATAACGGGTATGTTTAATCTTTCGGACTTTACTGGACCGTCAGGAATTTGAGTTTCATGCACCCAGCCCTTCCAAGTAAACTTATCTTTCTTAGTTAGGCGTTCTCGCCAATGTAGGGCGATGCAGTTACCTTTATCATCATGTGCATATTCATACGGCAACCAGACAGCATCTAGGTTCTTTTCTTCAGCTAACTTTACCATATCTGGTATTTTACTGAAATCAAAAGCGTCATCAGCATCTAACCAAAAAGCGTAGTCTGTGTTTCCTTGAGCGTAGTTATGAATCCTAGCTTCATCGAAACGGTCTGTCCACTTACGATAGTCTACTATGGCTAATTCCCCTTTTAAGGCGTTATAAGCCTTCTTATCACTAACGGTGAGATAAATGTGGTCAAAGTATGGTTCAGCGTTTCTAATGAGCTGTTTGACGCTCTTAACTTCATCTTTAACAATCATATATAATCCAACGCTCATCTTGACTCCCTTAATTTCTTAAATACATCTTTAACTAATATCTTATAAAACAGGTGTGGATTTACTTGGGGGTCTCCCTTGTAGAACTCTTCTATAAGTAGGTCTGTGTTATCTTCTCTTATAAAGACATAGACTTTGCGTTTAATGTCGTTAGGGTCGGGTTTAAGCCCAACAATTTGATGTTTATGGTATCTGAGATAAGCAGCTAGTGGTGTATCACTGGTTGTGAACGGTTCCAAGTCCATTGTTTTCTTCCTTTAGTTTTTTTATTGGTATTAAATCGCCTGTGGCAGTCCAGACATAAGTTCTAAATCTAAACCTAACTACATACTGGTAGGGGTACATGTCATTAATCTTCACTATCTTCATCTAATTCCTCCAATCTTTCATGTAATCTTTCTACATAACCTTCGTCTTCGGTGCTTTGTTGGTAGCACTCTTCGTGTGTTATAAAGCCCTCTCCATCTGAATTTTCGACCATCATCATACCTGGTCCCCATAAAACCTCTAGATGACAATATTTACATTTAGGAGAGAACTCGCCCTGTGGTTGGGTCATATCTCTTTTCCCTTCTTCTTCTTTTATTACGATTAATAGGAGGGCGTTCTGATTGATACATCTGCCACACCCCAGCTAAAGACATTACTAAGTCGTCATGTGCTCCTTTTTCAGCCATAGGCTTCCAGCCAGTAGCGGTCTGTTTCTCTACGAAGGAGTACATTTCTGTAATAGTTGGTTTGTCATAGATTCTAATAAGTTTGTTATCTATAGCTTCTTTGAGTTGAGATAGCATAACAGGTCTTGTGGCGGAGCTAGTGTCCCAACCGTACTTCTGAGTAAGCTTCATATTGCCTCTATCACCCATTCCGCTTCTTTGTTGGTAAATGGTGTACTTCTGATTTCTATTTAATCTTACGAGTCTTTCAAGTTCAGCTATACCACCATTGTTACGCTCATAGCAGACGACTGGTTTAACTTTAGTAATCTCGTAAATTCTTTCAGCTTCATTATGGATAATTGGTGTCATGTCTGAGGCTAGACCTTTTTTATGGTAGACCTGAGCTATGTCTAAGTTATTCCAGGAAAGAAATTGTGCGGCACAGAAATCTCCACCTCCCCAAGCGGTATCAGCAAAGATAAGGACAAATTCATTATTATGGAACTCTCGGTATTTTCTAAACATTTAAAGGCTCCCTAGTGTTTTCCATATAGTATTTGAGGGCTTCCATGTCGAAGAAGGTATCACCACTGGTTAGGAAAGCTAATTCAGGAGAGGCTGGATATTCTTGGTCGTAGAGTTTACCTAACTCTTCGGCTTTGTTTTTAAGAAAGGCTTCGTCGTATTCCCAGCTAGGAGCGTAGAAAAGAGCTTTGTAGTTTCTTTGTCCTGCGGCAGATTCGTCCCAAAAAGTTTTAAAGGCGTTATAGCCATTGGCGGTAGTTTCCATGGTAATCATGGCATCGTGAATTACAGCTTCACCTACTCCAGCTAATAGTTGTTCGATGTCATCAGCTAAAGAAACCTCAGTTAAATGAAGGAAGGTAATATCATCACCTCTACCAAAGCCAGAGGATTTAGCAGTACCGACTCTAAGGGTGTTGGTGTAGGATTCATCGCCATTCTTAACTTCCATGACCATTTCGTATTTAGAGTTGTATTTAAGTTTGAAGTCTATTTTATTAACTCGTTGGTAGGAGTCTAAGAATCTTTTAGCACGTTCTAGTTGTTTGCCTGAAGCTCCTTGGTCAAAGGACATACTTACACAGCGTTCGTTCTTTCCGAAGATAAACTTAATTACTGCGATAGCTAGGAGGCAAGAAGAAAAGCCCATCTTTCTAGCTTTAAGGATAATGTTGCGATTAGTAGAGTGTTCTAGGAAGTGGGCTTGTGCTGGGTTAAGAATGAAGGGTACTTCTTTTTGATGCTTGTCTACGATAAGTAGGTTTTCTTCAATAGCTCTGCGGTAACCTTCATAGTTCTTCATGTTAGCTAAAGAATAATAAGATGTTTAAAGTTCGTCAAGCGTGTTTATAAATCTTATTGCTCATACTAACTCCATTTGTTTAGTTTCATCTTCAATCTTATTAGTCCAGTATTCTATTCTTGCTTTGGCTATAGGTATGTATTCCTCGGTAAGTTCTACACCCTCAACGTATTCCCAACCTGCTTGTAATGCTCCTATCATTTCTGAGCCTGAACCTGAGAATGGAACAAGTAGTCTGCCGCCTGTTGGTGGTTTGATTAGGGTTGCTAGGTATTTTGTTAGGGATAGAGGTTTAACTGTGCTGTGAAAGTTTTTGCCGTCTGATACGCTTATCAATAACCGCTTGTTTGCTTGAGCAGGATTTACACCGAGAGCTAATGCCGTCTGGTCGTTTATAGTAGCTATCAATGTGTTGGAAGATTCCGCAGACTCTACAAGGCTTCCACCACTCGCCATCTCTAAGTTCACACCCAGAGTGCTTTCGTTTGTGAGTAAGCCAATCAACCAGTTCAAGATTACTGATGTCGTTGTTGAGCTTGTTGTGGTCTTTGTGGTGGACTTGGTGTTTATCGGGTACTTTTCCGTGTACTGATTCCCAAACAATGACATGCTCCATTCTGTACCGCTTTTCGTTCCTATCCCAGATTCTGCGGTAGCCTTTAGGTGTGAGTTGTCCATAACCACCTGGAGCTGTGCTAAGTTTTCCTGCCTTGTTATATTGTTTTCGCATATCTCTAATTGTACCCTAATTGACACAGTACTGTCAAGCCCTGCATTACGTTCACTCTTAGAGGCTTTAGCTGTGTAGAAGAAGCGTGAGGCAGAGCCAGAGTCGTTAAAATTACTTGGTGCTTGTGGTTTATCACCATTAAACATTGAGCTATCTTTGTTATCATATTCTCGCCCACTATAGCTAAATGGTTTACCACCATTACCCTTACCTGTCTGTGGAAACACCGCCTCTACTTCATCAGAGCCGTCAATTATCAAATTTGCAGGGAAGCGACCAGTATGCACTTGTGGGTTATCTAGTGGCTTACTTGTATCTACTCCAGTATTCCAAGCATAGCGACCATCCGTATTTTGTTTAGCTCGACCCTCTGTCATTGTTTCTGTTCCTACCCTCGTACCATCTATATTCAACCCACCAGTACCATGTTTGAGTACGTTTTCTAAGACTGTTCCATCGAGCGGCTTTCTTGCAAGACATATAGGTTCAACGGCAGGTTTAAGTGCAGTACCCATTCCACTAAGCCTTCGTATTGTTTGTGTAATGCATTCGTTGCAAATAGCATCAAATTCGATATGTGATTGTTGCTTGGATTGTGGTCTATGTGATGCACCACTTCTGTTCTCGTTAGCATTCTGTTCAAGTGTTGAGCCATTACTAACCTGTGTTCCATTATGTATCCGTCTTTTCGTGCCATCGGTAAGTAATTCTGTGGGCATCTCACATAGCGGACACCTTTGTAGTTCCCCTTTGGTCTTTTGAGTGTTACTCCGCCTTTCCATGCTGGGTTCTTCTCTAGTTTGAGTGCTTTGGCTGGGTTTTTGCCCCTGCATTGTTCCGTGTATACCTTGTTGCGACACGCTCGGCTGCAATACCAATTCGGCTTCTGAGCCAGTTGATAGGGTCTGCGGTATATCGGTGTCTGGCATAGGTCGCAATTTGTGTTCGGTATTCTGTTTGGTTCTTTCATTTACTTTCTTCTCCATTTGCTTTTGAATATTTAACGACTTAGGAAATCCTGACCCATATATGTAGCTCATCATGTCTCTAATCTCAAACCCTGCATCTTCTATTGCTACTGCCATGCGGTGATAAGTTCTTGAGCCTGAGAAAGCTAGTAGGTGTGCTCCTGGTTTAAGTAGCTTGTAGATGTCAGCCCACATCTCTGTATCAAAGGCTATGCCTGAGCTGTCCCAACTCTTACCCATGAATCCTAGTTCATAAGGTGGGTCGCAAAGTATTCCGTCAAACAGTTCACCGTCATAGTTCTTAGCCCAGTCTTTTATGTTTGCGTGGTTAATCTTGTAGTTCATTAACTTCCCTTATCTCTCCAGTCAGTATATTAGTGTAGTTCTCGCCAGTCCAGTTCCAATGCTTGCAGGGCTTTACTTTATTAAGGCAACAAGCTCTGGCTATTGGTATTTCTTGAAAGTCGTAGGGGGTTTCTCTATAGTGCTGAGATAGAAGATTATTAATAAGTTCGGCCTTCTTTTCTTCTTGTTCAAATTTTAGCCAGTTTTGTTTACGAATGTATACTGTATAGTTCATATATTGTATCGTATTGTATTGTATTGTATTACAATAGTCAAGTATTTGTGGATAGTATCTTTTTTTCATTAGGGGTAGGGGGTAAATATATACTTCTTTAACAGAGGGGAGAGAATAATATATATTATATATATACTATGGTACCAGACTAATACTGCCCCTATGGGGGTGTTTTAAGGTGTTAGATGATACTATACTCATCTTTTTAATTAGCACGGCTTAGAGAGGCTTATAGTGCGTCTAACAGGCTATTATATATCGTATACTTGACGTTTATTAGAGACATGTTCTATGTAACTAACAGAGGTGGCTTGTGTCTTTTGTACACTCTTTCCGTGTACTTGTTCATATACCCATTTACTAGCATCAAAGCTCAATCTTTCATCTTCTGAATCTATTGTTTTGTCTATTTTACTGATTGCTTTATTAGCTAACTGTTCTATTTTAGCTTTCTGTATATCTATTTCATTTTTAACATTAGCATTTGTTAGCAGTCTAGTGCTTTTAACTCTTAAATAATTATCTGATGAATTGGCGGCCAATTCGGGATACGCTTCTTTGATTGCTTTTGTACCGTTGTCTGTTTCAGCATATACTTTAGCAAATTTCTTTTTAGCTGGTGTTAGATTGCTTTTAGAGTATTTCATTTCTGTTTAATTAATAAGTTATTAGAGGGTATTTGTCAATCAGTAGTTAGCGTGTTTTATCTGTTGCTTATGGGTTATCCACAGGATTATTATATTTTAGTGTATATAACCATTGACAGTATCATAATTGTTTGTTATACTGGTGTTAGATTAATCAAGCGGTTAATCAATAATAAATAAGTTTTAGTGATTTATCACTGAAGTGTAAAGGGGTAAATATGAAAATAACAATTAAAGATATTAGCGAAAATACATCATTTGAGGTATTCAAGCTAAAAACAGTAAATAAGAATATTATTAAATTAATAGCGTATTAAAGGGGTATATTATGGAAACATTTTATATAAAAGATTTGTTATGTTCATTTGAAACTATTAAGCATAACGGCATAATAATTATTAAGCATGGCGAGATGAAACGTAGGTATATTGGTTATAGCGAGTTGCAAGCGAAGTATAGTTTTGCTAGAGAATTAGGCTATAACGACATAGAGGTAGTACAGTAATGAGTTTGTTTTTTATAAGACATTATCAAACACCAAACAAGATTAAGATAATAGATAGGAGTAAATAAGATGTTAGTACAAAGTTTAAGAAGTCCACGAACTGGGAATAGTGTAGCTAATCAATTTGAAATAATTGATGGCAACACAGTGTATTTACAGAGTTATAGTACATTGATAGCTAAAAAAGTAGGATATGAATATACAATCTCAAGTAATTGGAATTATTCACGAACTACTACAAAGTATTTTACAGAATGGTTACGTAATTATGGTTTTAATCAATTAGAAATAGACACTTTAAAGAAATGGTTGCGTAAAGATAGTACTAAAAACTGTAGTGAATTAGTACAGCTATTAAATAGCAATGTAAATATTAAATACGTGGACGAACTATGAAAATACATTTAAGTGAAGTAATAACAGTTTTAATAATATTAGTAATAATTTATATGCAATTGGAGGGTATAAAATGAGCTATCGTGTTACAACAATTCAAGACATCACTAATGTCGGAGGCAACGTAGTCGTTGTGGAATTTGACGACTTCTACGCTGTGCAGGATTACTTTGATGCAATGACTGAAGATATGGATGATGATGAGAAGGAAAACTTTATGTTTAACGCTAAAATAGAGGGGATAAAATGAAAGTTTTAACTAAAAAAGAACTAAAGAAGTTAAAAGAATGTAATGGAGTGCATAAGAATTTAAAAGATTTATTCAAGTGTGATAGCTGTAACATATTATTTAAAGATTAAAGGAGTATTTCAAAGTGCCAAACCATGTAACAAATGGATTAACAATAATAAGTGATAATAAAAAGAAGTTAGCTGATTTTAAAGAAAAAGCTTTAACTAAAAGTGATGACGGTACAGTCGGATTTGATTTTAATGCTGTAATTAAACAGCCAGATAATATCGAAACTGAAAATTGTAGCGGTAAACATGAGAACGGCGTTATCTGTTGGTATAACTGGAATATTAAAAACTGGGGTACAAAATGGGGTGCTTATGATGTAGAAGTATTAAAAAATACTGATGATGAGCTTTCTCTACAATTTAATACCGCATGGGGTCCACCAGAACCAGTATTTTATAAATTAGAAGAAATGTTTACAAATGTTTCAATGACATCTATAAACGAAGATGACAACATAGAGCCAGATTATTTTGGAAATGACAATAAATTTTATGTAAATAGAACTTTAAACTTCTATGATTATTAAACAGTTTAAACAAGCTTATATAGCTTAGAAAGTAGGATATTATGCAAGTATTCAAAGTAAATAAACTAGATAGACAATATTGGCGTGATTATTTTATCTGGTGTTCAAAGAATAACATCAAACTAGAGTTAGATTATACAGAGTTTATAAAGTTTAATAATTTATAGGAGGTTATATGAGATTAGCTATTGGTGTAATTATAGGTATGGTTATTAGTGCGGTTATATTGATTAGTTTGTTTATAAGTAACGCTACTATTTACGAAGATGGTAGTTATACTGGGTGTTATGGTGTTTGTAATGACTAATTCTAAGCGTCTGTATTGGAGTTTATTGTGTTAGTTAGTGGTTTGTACTACTTTATAAATAAAACGTGTCATATAAGCTGTATGTACGTTAGAATGGGTATATTATGTTTGTAGTAGATTATATATTAGCGGTAGTTGGTGCTTTGTTTAGATTAGCACTAATAAGTTATATTTTATTTGCGGTGTATAGGTTGATTAAGAGATAGCTTTTTACAAGCATAGGGCAAAACTTTTTAGCACTTTTAGTTATTAGGGAGTGAACTATATAAGAGTTTGTTGGCGACATTTGTTACAAAAACATTTGATATTTTTACGAATTAAATAGTCATGAAGTGATTCGTGGGGAAGTCTAGTGTTTTTGGGAGATGTCTGGAAGTCATTCTCAAAGAATATGGCAAATATAAAGGGATGTTGGTCTTTTACTTGCTGGGGAGTGAGTATTTTAGTCATGTTTTTCTTTCCATTATTAATAACCCTGTTTTTCTTTTAGCCTTCGGCTACAGGGTACCTTGCATATGCACTCTACCTTGATAGATGTGCGGTTTAGTGAGGTTTCCTATTTATGTCTATGCCACTTAAACGTATTACATTTAGTACACAGAGTTGCATGTTTTGGTACATAATTAGGGTCGTCAAATCTAATCTCTAAACAGTTATTAGTTTGGCAAATCCATTTATGTCTACAAAATAGTTTCATAATGTTAGTATACCTTACTTTGTTAATGTTCGTTGATAACTCTATCAAGTATAGAGGGTGTATTACAGGCCATACACCTAGCCAAGTTTGTAGTTGTGAGTCTTCGGTAACAACACCTATTGACCATACTAGACATTTTTAGTCCCCTAGTCGCCCTACAAAAAGCGTTCCCCGACTATTGACTAAAAGTGAATTGTTTGCTACATTAGATGTAACAACGAAATTCAGCCGTCCGAAAGGGCGGTTTTTTCTTTTAGTGGCTATTTGTTTTTCAACAACGAAATTCAAATAGTTAAATTAAACATACACCATTATACATCTAAAGTCAATAGTAACTTAGTTTATCCACAGTTAAACATCTTTTTATATAAAAGCATTGACAATTTATACTGTCTGTGCTAGTATTAAACCATGACATTAAGCGGTCATTAGACCAGAAGGGCAACAACGTGAGCAATAATACTAATCAAGAGCTATTAGAACTAGCTAAAGACCACCAAGAATATTGGACTGGTACTGTATGGGAAAAAGCTATTCAAAGAATGGTAGACACTAATGATTTAGAGGCACTTAAAGAGGTTCTAATCAAGTCAGCTATAGAAATGGGTAGAGAGTCGCAAGAACACTTCTACGAAAATAACCTAATAGGAGATAACGATGTCTACTAAGTTAATACACGATATACAACCAGATAACATGTGGGGAGGTTTTGGGCAATCTATGGCTATACTAAACTACATGACTACTGGACTGGTCTACACTAAGAAAATACCTGTAACTTACATAGACACTGGAGAGTTTGAAGTAGATGTAAATGTAGAACATAGTTGTGATTGGCGTGATTATCCAGAAGTCTGCGAACAATGTTTTGAGAACCATATAGACGGACTACAACAGTTCGAGGAGGACAACTATCGTGATACAGACTGAAATAAAAGTAGTTGGCTTAAGCTTTAGACACGTTAAAGACCAGTTAAAGGTTGGCGACAAGGTTAAGCTAGTGCCAGAACCAACTAACAAGTATGACCCTAACGCTCTATCAGTACAGACACTAGCTGGTGAGATAATTGGTTACGTTGGTAAGGGCGATAAGTTACGCTCTAAGATACTCAGCAGGGCTAGTAAAGAAGAAGTTACCCTACCTGTATTGGTGGCTAATTACTACGAAGAAAATCAAGAGAAGTTATGGGACTCAGTAGAAGAAGGTGATTTAGTGCAATTATGGTTAAGAACTTACTTACTAGCACCACTTGAAGACAGCTTTGTAGAGATAGAATCATTTACTGGTGAGAAAGTACGTTGGTCTGAATACTTACACGTTTGTACTGACTTAAAGGGTAATGAATTGATTGGTGGCAGTACTTACGCCTCTAGGTTTGAAAAGGACTTCGACAACGAAAGAGTTGCTAAAGCCTATGCCAAGAAGAACGGACTAGATGAAGCGAAGCTAAAAGACTACTGGAAAAGTCTAGGCGATATAGCTAACGACTACGGAACGTCTGTACATAAGGCTATGGAACACTATAACAAGTTTAGTAAATTAGTAGGGAGTGAAGCCTTACCAAGAATCCCTCACCTTAAAGAAGCTGTTAAGCAATTCTTAGCAGTATCGGACTTCAACAACTGTATCGCTGAGCCTCTAATCACTGATGTAGATAAAGGTATGAGTGGCTGGATAGACAACCTTAGATTCTTAGACAAGAAAACTGTAATAGTTGAAGACTATAAGACTAACACATTTAAAGATGAAACAACCTACCACTCTAAATGGAAGGCTAAACTAGACTACTACAAAAAGCAGTTAGACTACTACGGAACTATCTTAGAGAATCACGGCTACACAGTAGACTCATTAGTAATCTGGCATTGGCACAGAGGCAAGTGGGATAAGCACCAACTTAAATTCGATAAGATTAAGGAGTATGCAAGATGAAAACAAGAGATAGAGTAGAAAATATATTAAAGGTATCTAAGATGGCTAGGAACTCTGATACAGAACTACTAATCCTATATATGCAGAAGTCTGGCATGGAGCTAACTCCCTTTCAGAAGGCTATCTTTAGAAAAATGCCAAGCATGGAAACAATTACAAGGATTAGACGCCAATTACAAGAAGAAGGCAAATACGAAGCAACCCAAGAAGTTCAGGAAGAAAGATATAATAAGATGAAGGAACACCAAGAGGAGTACGGTGACCCTCACGCCCATTTAGCAAAATTAGGATACGTAATCGTGGAGGACGAATAATGGATAAGAAATTTACTAAACTAAGTGAACTTGTAGACAATACTTTTACAGTAGAAAAGATATGGGGCTATAAGTTTAAAATGTGGGATAACGAATCAAAGAAAATGTTAGTTAGCGAAACCTACGAGAAAGGCTACCGCAAGATATACTCCGTAGACACTTCAGAAGGCTCTCTAGACCTTTCTGCTAGTCAACTAGGACAAATGCTTGAGTCAGTCTTCAAAAACGGCTCTAGCGAGCTTACAGGACGTACCTTTTCAGTAAAGTCTAACGGTAAAACGGGAATGGATATTAGATATTACCTTAACCCCACTAAAGACGCACCAAAGAAGGTTGTAGACGATGTTACAGACCCAGACGAAATATCTAAAGAAGATTTAGACGCACTAGGTTGGTAATCATGGCTGAGCAAATCACAGTTAAACTGACTGAAAGCAAACTATTACTTGAGGGTGTTCAGGTTACGTTTAGGGTTCAGATTGGAGATTGGGTTAAGTCGGTTGCGATAAGCCCAATAGACTACGAAGTTTTTAAGAAATGGCCTACTGTTTACGCCCCAAGAGTTATAGAGTCAATAATTGAAAATATTGAACACAGTTTGGAGAAAAACAGCGATGGCTAGAGAAGTAATTAAGGTTATACGAAAGGAGCAAGGCAAACACTTGATAACTTATGTACTTTTAGACGATGGGACTGAAGCTTCTGTCTATGGCGAAGCTAAAGTCGGTGATAAGATGATGGTATATTTCCACGAACAGTGGAACATGATAAAAGCAGAAAGGATTAAACATGGCGGGGACGAGGGTGCCGCTAGAGAAACTTCCGCTACCAAAGCTGACCAAGAAAGCAGATGAGTGGTTTAGCAAATACGTTAGGATTAGGGACTCTGAATTAATAAACGGTGAATATGTAGGAACTTGTATCACTTGCTCCAAGACAGGCACAATCGCTTGGTATGACGGCAAGAAACTAAGGTTCACTAAGGGTTGGGACGCAGGACATTTTGTTAGTAGGGGAAATAAGGTAACTAGATTCTCAGATGAGAACGTAAACCTACAGTGTGCTTTCCGATGCAATAAGATGAATAGTGGCGAATACTTAAAGTATAAGCTGGCATTAAAAGACAAGTACGGGGACACCGTACCAGAAGAACTAGAGAAGTTAGCTGAAACGACTCAATACTACAAACTCTCTAGAGACGAACTTTTACAAGTAATAGAAGACTCAAGGAGTAGTTTGACATGGTACCAGAATCAGTTAAAAGGTTAAGTGAAGAAGAACAACAACTGTACATTGATTTAGACGAAACAGAAATACTGTTTTACAGGACTAGGGACAAGAAGGTAAGAATCGCACTAAATAAACTAAGATATTTAATCATCGTTAGAATACACGAGATTAGGGAAGGAGACTTTTAATGGCAGGAACTAAAGAAGGCGGTAAGTTGGCCGCAGAAACCAACAAGAAACAACACGGAGATAACTTTTATTCAGAGATTGGTAGGATTGGAGGGGCTGTTAAAGGAGTAAAAAAAGGTTTTGCCGCTAATAATGACTTAGCAAAACAAGCTGGTTCACTTGGCGGAAAAAACTCTAAAAGAATATGGACTCCTTATGAAAGAGCTAAACACGGCAGATTAATGAAAGAAGCTTGGGCTAAGAGGAATGAAGATGAAGTATGATGATGATTTAGACTGGAAAGAAAAACTTTTAATGGTAGTAGTAGCCTTCTTAATGCTTTGGATAATATTCTTTGGACTTAATTCATTAGTTAGTGCCGCTGACTCTATTAGCCGACTATTTACAGGTGTTACAAAGTCTCAAATAGACCAAGCTGTAGAAGATGGAGCAATCCAAAGAACTCAACTAGAAGTAGTAAATAACTATGGGGAGCAAACAACATATAATCCTCAAGTCGTTGGAGAGAATAGATGAAGATACTTAACCTATATGCTGGGATTGGCGGCAATCGTAAGCTATGGGGAGATGAACACGAAATTACAGCAGTAGAATATGATGAAAAAATAGCTACTGTTTACGGTAAGTTATTTCCGAACGACAAAGTAGTTGTTGGTGATGCCCATCAGTATTTGCTAGAAAACTTTGAGGAGTATGACTTCATCTGGTCAAGCCCACCATGCACTTCACATTCACAAATAAGAAAGCTACGGACATTTAATAAACATTACGCCAGTACTGGGCAATACTCACCTCCTATATTCCCAGACATAAAACTATACGAGGAGATACTGTTTCTTAAATATTACTTTAAGGGAAAGTGGGTAGTCGAAAACGTAACACCTTACTATGAACCCTTAATCGAAGCACAGAAGATAGACAGACACCTTTACTGGAGTAATTTTGAAATACCACCGATAACAAAAGGTGCAGACAATATCGAGAAAGGACTAGTCAAAGACTTTGCAAAAAGGTTTGGATATAATCCTGATGACTTAGTTGGACTCAATAAAAGAACAGTTCTTAGAAATTGTGTACACCCAGAAACAGGACTACACATATTACAGGCCGCTAATTTAGACACTAATCAATTACAAGGGAGTAGAAATGAGTAAAGATACTAACACAGGAAAAAACAATACGGGCGAAAATAATACTGGCAACAGGAACTCTGGCGACAGTAACTCTGGCAAAATGAGTGATATAGTAAAAATGACTGTTGAAGAAATATTACAAAAGTATTGGGAGCATGATTTTTCATTTACAGAATCAGTAGAAGCTTTTGAAGCACTTATTAAAGAACAAGTAATAGCTGAACTTAATAATGTTTTGTTAGTAGGCAGACTAGTTCAAGATGAGTATGAAGCTTTAAAGGCAACCGAAGCTTATGTTGAAAACCGTATAAAGGAACTAAAGAATGAGTAGAATAGACGATATATTGAGTGGATTGGCTAATTATATAGTTGAATCAATACACCTACAGCCAACACCAGTAGAAATGAAGAAGTTAAACCAAAAACAAGCTAAATCAGAACTTCTACAAGTACTATTAGAAGTTATAGGCGAAGATGAACCAGATGAAACCGATAAATGGACGCCAGAAATGGAGTCTTATATCAGACAGGCACGCCAAGTAATCTATGGCAGAAACGCATTAAAAGCAGAACAACGTAAAAGAGCTAAAGAGCTATTTGGAGTAGAAGAATAGTGAGTAGCTGTAGTTCTAATGGTAGACAGAAAGTTAAGCACTCCAATAAAACCATGGCTAGACTCCACGCACATAAACTAAACAAGAAACAACTACACAAGTCACATGCTTATTACTGTAATAAATGCAATTACTGGCATGTAGGAAGAATACCTAAATCTCAAGAGTACGCTAAATTGTTGAGATATGAACAGTCTATTGACGAGAGATTAGTAGGAAAACTTATTGGAGCGTTAAAAAATGTAATTAATGGAGTAGAAGAATGAAAGTTGGAGACATCATAGACGTATATTGGGGTGAAGAACTCCGTAAAGCTAAGATTATTGGCTTTAAACATGGTATACCAGAAATAAAATTACTTGACAAATAATACTGCTTGTGCTAGTATAGAAGGGTAACTAACGAAAGGGCAACATGAAACGATTTAATTTACACTGGACACAAAAAGGAGCAATAATCTCCGTAGTAGTGTTTCTTTTATTTTTCCCAGTAACGGGAGCTTATATTAATTTAGCTATAGACTGGCTATTCCAACAGATGTTTATCTATGGTAGTTATGTAGCTGTGGTTGCAGGAGGTTATATAGTGTTGTATTTGTTATGGACACTACGACCTACCCCTGTAAAAGTACCTAATAAAGCTAAGAAATCTAAAGTCAAAACTAGCGATTATTTAGAAGTCTAGTAAAATAGTAGCTACCTTAATAATTTAAACAGGAGATAATTTAGGACACCTGATGATAAGCGACCAGTCCGACAGTTATGATTAATTTAATTATAGGAGTTCAGGCTCCTAGTCAATTTGAACTTTTACAAACTATAAACGAGAAACCACCAGCAGTAGTCAAGGTAGTTGAACCAACACTAGAGGAGAAGATTAGAACAAACTTCTACAAGTGCAATACTGACATACAGTACATTAGAGCAGATAACGCTCAGTGTCTCGCTAAACCCGTTGCATCTAGACAAACAGTAAATAACGCTACTCAATCTCAAAAGCCCGTCAAAAGGGCTGAGAATAGCTCAGGTAATACATACACGCCTGGCCAGTGTACCCATTGGACTAAGAGTGTGCTAGGTTGGGTGCCTAATGGTTGGGGAGATGCGACAAATTGGGCGGCTAATGCAAAAGCTGATGGCTATTCTGTCGTATCAACTCCTAAAGTAGGAGCTGTAGCTTGGAGATATGGTCATGTGGCTGCGGTTATTGGCGTAGGTGATGGCACTGTAACCATTACTGAACAGAACTATGACTGGAACTCTGGGATAAGAACAATAACTATTCCAGTTGATAGCTACCAGTATATCTACTAGAATTAAAGGGTTCATTGTTGCCCACATGAACATATCGGAGGTCATATGAGGCCTCCTTTTTAGTTCCTAATAACTCTTAGACTAGGAACTTTACGTGATTATCGCTAGTTAAGTAGCTAAATTCACCTTAATAACGCTATTCGTATCACGCTGATACGATTGACAAAAAGACTAATCTGTGCTAAGTTTAAATAGTCTATTGTGAGTTATGTATAGACACTTTTCATTAGTTACCCCTAATGATTGACCGCTTGATAGGACCCCAGAAATGGGGTCTTCTCTTATTTAATAGCTTTTTTAAGGGCTTCTAGTGCAAAGTCTTCTTCGGCTATTAGCTCGTCTAACTTCTCAAACCAGTTAAATCTTTCTGCTATGGATAGTTTTTCTTGAAAGTCTTTGTTTTGTTCTTCTGTACCTTCAATTTCCATATTAACTCCTATTCAGCTTTATATTCTTTGCCTAGATACCAAGCCCTACCATTGTGTATAGGTATTTGGTCGAAGTCGTAGTCACCCTCATAGTCTCTAATAACCATTACTCCAGTTTGCCAGTCCTCTTGATATTTAACTGGTTGCCCCTGGTCATCTACGGCTGAATGGTAACTTGGTACTTCGCCTGTAGTCCTACAACTAGCTCCCACTACAAAGGCACCTAAGTATTCACCTTTTCTATTAGTCCTATAAGTACTTTCTATTCTGTGTGAATGGCCTCTAACTACATGATGATAAGGATTCTCTTTAGATTCTTTGGCGGCAGTTGAACCATTAGATACAGCTGAGTTACCGTGTTTAAAGATTATTGTAGGTTTGTCGTATTCAAGTCCGTACTCATATTCAGCTGCTCCGTAACCTGATACCCACTCTATGCCTAAAGCTCCTAAGTTAGCCATGTAAGGATAGGTAAACATCGGATATTCACCTTCTTCACCAGGCCTTCTAAACCCGTATAGGTCTGGGGCGTTCTTTAAGAAGAAGTCTTTTAGCCTAGTGTTGTGATTGCTGTCCACCTCTGTTATCTTAGCCCAGGGTGAGTCAGCTTTTAGACTAGCGTAGTAATCGTGTATTCTCTGGAAAGAAGGACCGAGTGTTCTTTGGAAGTGGTTGGAGTCTAATTTAAATCTACTGAGGGCTGCTAGGTCTACTGTATCACCCAAGTTAATTATTTCGTCAGGCATTACGTCTTTACATATCATTCTTCCTACTTCTAAAGCTCTTTCGTCATGTATAGGGTCTAAAGAACCGTCTTCTAGCCTTCTGTAGTCGATTTGAGCGTCTGAAAAGACATAAAGCACCTTGTGGTCTCTTTTCTCTGGTTTACGCTTAGAGGGCGTTATACGGGCTGGAGCGGCTGGCGTAAAGTCTTCTAGATTAGGTCGTACACCTTTAGCGTTAGGTAGGGGGATAGTGTATTCTATTTCACCGTCTTTGTTTTTAATATAACCAACGTGAAAACCTTTGTGTTCTAGTTCATTGGCTAGTTCTGGGGAGATATTATGTAGCTTTAAGATGTCACCAAAGTCATTTCCTTGTGTTGGTTCTTTCTCTGGTTTTGGTGGCATTTCTATCTTCCCTTCTTTAATTTTGTTTTTGTGATAAACTCGTTTACCTTTCCATGTATTATATTTTATTCCAGGATATTTTCTATGGAATTCTTCCCAACTATCATTGAGCAAATAATATAGTTTATCGCCCTCGTATTTAAGTACGCCCACATTTATATCCTCCATTCACCGTTTTCATCTCCTAAGTAATAATTAAATTCAGCGTCAAAATTAAGTAACTCTACTTCAACACTCGGTAGTTTGCGTGTAGGCGTGTATTCGTTGCCTGCATTTATATAAGCATCTATTTCTTCTTGGTTAGGTTCTTCGTCATAGATACAGTCAAATTCTCTGTTCATCATGTCGTCACAGACTTGGTCGAAATTGTAGCCTAAGTTCTCTAGTTGGTAACAATATAACCTAAAACCCATAAAGGACTCTCCAGAGTCGTCAGTAATTCTGTAGATGTGGTCTAAGTTACAGTCACCAAACCTGAATATGGCGGTGTTCTCTGGTCTAATGTCATAGATACCTGATTGGGTTTTTAAATTAAAGTAGTAGTCGTCTTCATCTCTAAGCCAGTTTATTGTTTTAAACGGCTCCTGTTCACCTCGTTCCATTGTATTCTACCATTCCATTGTTTATGAATACTGCTTGTTCTCTGAAGTTTTCGTGTAATAAAGCTGACTCCTCTCTTATTTGTTGTGATTGAGCAAAACTAGACAAGTACCCTAAGTACATAGTCATGTCCTGGAATTTTTCGTAAGCACTAGCCATAGGTTCCAACAGTTTATTGTGTTGGACCATAGCTCTCATTAAGTTATTACAGGGTTTAATTGGTGGTTCTACATTAGCGTGTAAGTCGTTATGGACTGTAACTGCCATGCGAATGATAAAGCCACCCATCTCTCTAAAATCGTTTCTCTCAAACCTACCACAGTACTGTTGCCCCTCGTACATGAGGTGATGTTTATTGGTTTCTGCACGATACAACACTCTACCTTCTGGCGTTAAGTATCGCTCGTGTCTCATGTTACATCAAACCCTTCGGCTTGTTGTTTTCTAAGAGCTCCTGAACGGTTGAAAACATTCTCATATTGGATAATTGCTTCACCTCGTTCTTCGGCTAGACCATCTTCTATTTGGAATATCTCCCTAGACATTCTCTCTAGAAGCTCTGAGGAGCCACAGGAAGCTACAACCATTCTACCTAAGTACATTTGTTGTTCTTCACTCCAGCCCCTTTCAGAGGTCATTTCTCTAAATCTCTCGAAATACTCGTCCCTGCGTACCATGTCCACTCCTATTGTGTGTTTACAATAAATGTTTTTAGTGCTGATAGACCAGCAGCTACACCAGCGATTGCTAGAGCTTGTGCTGCGTCTAAACTAGTAACACTTGTTAGCCCTAGAGCTACAGTTGCTAGAAATGCTTGTGCGAAAGTCCAAGCTGCTCTTTTAACTAAGTCTGACATTTTTTACTCCTTTTATTGTTAGTTTCCAATTAGTAATAGTTTTTCCTTGTACGTTAGCGGTTATCATTTTAAGCCCAATCTTGTAATCATCTTGCGTAAGAACTCACCAAAACCGTTAAGTAGTTGAGTGTCCTCTGATTGAATTGCTAGTTGTGCTTCTAGGTTCTTGACTCTAGTGTTTAGTTCTTCGTTAGCTTTAGTTAGAGCGGCTACGTTGTCGCTAGAAGCTGTGAGTTTAGTCTGTAGGTCTTTAATCTGATTAGCTTGGTCTGTTACTTGTTTAGTAATAGAAGCTCGGTTAGTTAAAGCCCATTGTTGGAAGTCAGTAGCTTTGTCGGCTTCTGGGTCGTCTAACATAGCTTCAAGCATTGTTAAGTGGCTTCTGCCCACAAAGTTCTTTCTAAATTCTTCTCGGCTCATTTGCCTACCACGAATGTTTTGCATGGCTTTGTTATATCGCCAATAATAGTTATCTTGGTCTGGTATCACTTCGTCTCCTCCTGCACTTGGTGCGTTATATTTCCCTGCTAGCCAGTCGGCTGGATTGATAAACGAATTAAAAGATGTTGGATATGTTCCCTCTCGGTTTATGTCCCAATGGCTATGCACCCCTGTAGATAGTCCTGTAGTTCCCGCTTTGGCGACTTCTTCGCCCTCATTAACACGCCCATTAGTTCTACTGAAAGAGTTGTTGTGCATTAGTCGGTGTATAAAGCCCTGATTGTCTTGAATTACTACCATATTTCCACCAGTCGGAGATACTACGTTAGTGAGTTGTCCTGAAGTTGGTGCGTAAACTGGTCGGTTAAGTGGTACTGCGTAATCTACACCGCTGTGCTTTCCAAATTTGGCATAGGAATCAGGTACGCCAAATTCTGTTGTTATTGTGTAGGGTGAGTTTACTGGTCTACGCATTAGTTTTTTCCAATTCCTTTAATATCTTTTTTTGAGTTACGGTGATTTGTTCCATAGCTGTAGCTATTTTGCTTAGAGGTAGTTCTTTATAGACTTCTACTTGACCCTCTAATCTTGATATAGCTTTCTCATTTTCCATGTGTAATGTTCTTAGTTCGCTTACTTGAGTTGTTAGTGTGTCAATTAGGTCTTTCTGTTGGTCAATTATTGCTCTGGTGGTTTTGTCTTTAAAGACTGCAAAGAATATTGCTGCTACACCTGATACGACTAATGTTCCTTCGATTAGTTTGATTATCTCTTGCGGTGTCATTGTTTGCCCTATATATAAGCTAGTTCAAACCTTATTACTGTTGCTCCATCAGTACCATATAATTGTAAAGTTGTTAAGATTCCTGAATTTTCTTTAGCGACTATATAGTGGTCTGTAGCAGAAGTAAGGTTATATTCTCTGGATTTGTTTACAGGCCATATGCCAGAGGTTGCAGAGTTCTCGAAACAACGATAAGTCATATATGAGTCTTGTTCTGAATTAGAGCTTGTTCCCATAGAGATTTGTATGTCATTAGGTGTTCCACCGTTATCTCCATATACATTAGCCATATAAGTGCCAGTCCAAGCACCAGTCGGTACAGTTATTCTTGTGTTTAAGCTATACCAAGTGCCTGTTACTGGTGCAGATTGAGATAAGTTTGCAAGATACATTGACTCTATTTTCCATTTACCTCTGTTTGCTGGAAAACCGTATGGAGTATGTTGAGTTGAGTAAAATACACTTGATACTCCACCACTTGTAGGAATTGAGTAACCCTCTGGTACTTGAACAGTAAGAGTAGTGTTAGTAGAAAATGAATTAGCGGTGATTATTCCATATTCAGTAGCGTTCATAGGTGAGTCAGTTCCATAAGTAGCACCCCCTGAAGCAGTTAGGTCATTAGCATTAGCTGTAACGTCTGTAGCTGCACCGTTGAAAGTAAAGCCTGAAACTATACTAGGAGATGAACTAGAGATAGTCTGAGAAGCCATATCTCGTATTTGATTAGCCGTTAGTATTGCATTATGAACTGATGCTTGAGCAATTTTACCGTCAAAGTAAGATGTTGTACCTACTTGAGTTCCAATGTAGAGATTTCCAGCTTGAGTAAGGGAGTTAGCTGTACCCGTTGCTGTAGTTTGAACTGGTACTGATACTCCATCTAAATAGATTGTACCCACATTGCCAGACATATCTACAGTTGCAGCAACGTGTACCCACTTGCCTATTGGAACTGATTGGTAGGTATTATAGAGCTTGGAGTTTCCTGCACTTATGAACGCATCGGCAGTAATTTGACCAGAGGTGTTTACATATAATCTAAAGCCATTAGTTCCTGCAACACTATTCCTAGCAATAATAAAACCTGTAGTAGCGTAACTTTCTACTTTAATCCAAGCCGCCAATGTAAAATCATCTGTAAAAGATATTCCTGCTGGTGAAGTCTTAGACCAATACTGTGAAGAACTCGCCTCTAAGTCAGTACATTGAGTAGGAGGTGTTACTGTTCTAGTAAGTTTTACTCTCATTCCGTTAGATACGGTGTCAGTAAGGTCGTTAGAGTTAAATACTAGGTCGTAGCTTCTGTTGCCGTTGTAAGTAACTGAATCAGGTACGTCTGCTAAATCTGACCAACCTTGAGGGGTAGTTGTAAATAGAGTCTTTAGTGAGTTGAACCAATCAGCTATTGGAGCCATTATTACTTTAGTTCCAGTAGTGTGAGCTGAAGCAGTAGAGTTATCATAGCCTCGTCCGTTAGCAGGACAAGTTACTTTTGTTGCTGTCTTAGAGTTGTAGTAGATTATCTCTCTGTTAGTTGTTGAGTCAGGGTCTATTACTAGTGTTCCCTCAGAGTTAGCTGGGACTATATCTAAAAATATATCTGTGTCTCCAGCAGTACAGTCAGCCGTGAGGTATGCTGTATAAAAATTCTCTCCTTGCCAATCGGCACTTAGCAATCCAGTAGCCATTATGAATACCTTTTTCCTTCCGCCTGTAGTCTTTTTCTCCAGGCTTTTTTTCTTTTATAAGAGCATACTTTACATTTTCTACTGCCGTCTTTCTGAGTTTGCGTATTATTTTCATCATACGGGTGCCCAGAGGGACAGTGAGTTTTAGCTTTGTTTATTGAAGGTACAGTAAGCGGTGAACGGAGTAAGTTTTCCTTTGGTGTAACTGGTTCCAGATGTTTTGGATTAACACAAAGTCTGTTTCTACATAAGTGGTCTAACTGTTTTCCTTCTGGTATCTCGCCAACTAACATTTCGTAAACAATCCTATGTGGATTTCTGACTATTCTATTGCGATTAATCTGACCATAGCCAGTATTAGCTGGTTTTCCAGTCCAGTACCAGCAGTCGGCAGTAATAACGGTACGCTCAACAATCCTGTTCCATAGAACAGCATCTTCTGTCTCTGGTTCCCATGTTGATGTTAGTAATTCTTGTGCCATGTGTTTATTTCCTTCCTTTATCCTAATTTAACTTTAGATTTTTTTCCAACACTTTTTGGTATCTTATATCTCACCTTCTGTACCTTTCGTTTAGTATCTGGGCCTTTGATTGTGTAGTCTTTGTCTGGTGATAGTAGTTTAAGTAGATTTAAGGCCGTTTCTTTGTCTACGTTTCCGTATTGGTCGTAGAAGCCTTGTTTAGTGGTTCCTAATGCTCCAGCTAACTTATCAATAGTGTCTTGTTCCATATCTATACCTTCGTAAACAGCTTCAGCTCCTTCCTTTTGAGTATTGAATATGTCTTGTTTAGACCATTGTTCTGTTAGGGCAGCCCAAGCAGTAGGATTGGCTTTTATCCAGGCTGAACGTGCTGGGCTTGATGGTGTTCCGTCTTTCTTTAATGGTCCGTTACCTTTAGGTAGGGCGTTGTAAGTGTCCATGTAGCCCTGTACTTCTTTAGAAGCAGTAGGGTATCTATCAAATTGTGGTAGTCCTAAGAAAGCTCTCTTAGTTCGTTGGTAATCTTCAGTTTGTTTATAGTATTCAGTAATGTCTGGATTGTCTGCGTAGTACTGAGCTTTTTGTTTCTTGTCGGTAATTTTACCTACTTGGTCTAATTTAGACTGTAGTTGAGGGTTTGCTTTAGGAATTGTAATACCCATAGCATCAGTAGAACCCTTCTTGTCTGTAGGTATTACTTTGTCGAAGTACTCGCTTCGCTTCTTATTAAAGTCTTTAATCCAAGGATTAAGTGTTTGAATAGCTTTCTCTTCAAAGTTTCCAGGTGAGTAGTTAGCCATTAAGTTAAGAACTACTTTTAGTTGCTCTGGGGGTAGGTCGTAGAGTGGGTCGCCAGGTTTACCAGCAGCTCTGTTCTTGGCGTCCATAGCCTTAGATACTTCAAAGGTCTTAGGGTATCTAAGCCATGTAACGGCTTTAGATGCTGAATCATAGTAAGTTTTGTCTTTAATATCATTACCAGCTAAATCCTTGCTTCTAGGAGCTATAGTACTTCTATACGCATCTAGTTCGTTCTTATTAAGTCCTACTTGTTTGATAGCTTCGCCTTCGTTCTTGTAGTATTGGCCGCCTTCAGAGATACCTTTAGCTCCATACACTCTATCAATAAAAGCGTTTGGTACTTCGCCAATACCTTTAGTAACTACTTTGCCTGGTAGACCAAAACCACCAACAACGTACTTACCAGCCGCTTTACGTCTCTCTTCATCGGTCATAGTCTCATCATAAATATCTCGTCCAGTATTAGGGTCTTTGCCAGTAACTAACCCATAGCCAGTTTGTATGGCTGGGCTACGGTTAGAAGCGGTACCACCAGTTACAAAGTTAAAGACACTAGCTGCGTATTGCTTAACAGGTACTCCTGAAGAGGTTGGGCTAAATGTAGCTCTAACAGCACTACCTAATGGTCTGAGTTCTGGCGGTAGAGGGATTTTAACTATACCAGTCCATTCACCAGTCTTAGGGTCTTTTCTGGCTCCAGGAAGTACGAAGACTACATTATTATCTAAAACGTATTTCTTGCCAGAGTTCTCCATGTCAGCGTAGAAAGCTTCACCTTCGTCTTTAGACAAGTTATAGGCTGTTAGTCCGCTTAAAGCTAGTCCAAAGGTAGCCATACGTCCACCAACTCCGATAGGGTTTTCTTTAATGGCTCTAGTTATTTGGCGAGTACCAGTTTGTCCAGCGGCAAAGTAGGGTATAACAGCGTCTACTTGAGTTATTAAACTTGCTGCGTTACCGAAGTTTGGTAGTGAGTTGTTGTAAGTATAAACAGCGGCAGCCATAGCATCTTCGTGGCTAAGACCTCGCTTAATAGCGTTATCGTAGTCTACTTGAGCCATAGCTGCTCTAGCGGCTTGGTCTAATTTACCACCAGCTAATGATAGTTGTTCCCAAGCTCTCTTAGGATTAGAAAACCATTTAGCACGGCTTAGAGCGTCAGCCTGTGAAGCTATAGCGTCAGCTGTAGTATCTTTGACTAATTTCTGTAGGTTACCGCCATAGATAGTTATTCCACCTTCTCTAAGAGCTTGTTGGCTTAAACTGTGTCCATTAAAGGCTTCTACGGCTGCTTTCATGGCGTTGGGGCCAAAGACTTTAGGACCTTTAAGAATAGGAGCCATTATAGCGTTAAAGGTAGCTTGAGCTATCTGGAATGGTGGGTTAAGAATTCCTGTGTAAGCTTCACGCCAAGGCTGTTGAGCTACTCTTAGTCCTCTTAGTAGGGTGTTCATACTTTCTTTATCTGTGCCTTGTAAAACAGCTGCGTATTCAGGTGGAAGCTCTATTCTAAACTTATTACCGTTCTCATCTATACCAAGTATGGTTTGTCGGCCTGTAATTGAATCTGGGCGTAGTTCTACAAGTTCTCTACCAATACCTTTTCTAGCGTTATCCAGGGACTCAATGTCCATTTTAATGTCATCTAGTCTGTCTGCTAGTTGTTGGTGAGCTTCTGATTTCTTAACAAAGCGACTATATATTTGTTGTACGTTAGGAGATTTTTTAATGTCTGGTTCGTTAAATATTCTCATTAGGTCAGTGAGGTCTTTGTCGCTCATACTGGCTATAGCAGCCTGTGAGTCAGCGTCTTCTACTGTATTTCTAAGGACTTGTCTTACTCTATTACTTACTTCTTTTTGTGAAGCTTTAGCGGCTCTTGCTGCTTCGCCTGTCTTGAATTGAACCTTAGTCTTTTCTGTTTTTAGTGATTTAGTAATGTCTCTTAACTCACTAAGGTTTTGTCTAAGTTTGGTAATTTGGGCTGATTCATCACCAGTCTGAATAACTCTAGCTCCAGGAACTAAGCCAGCTTGTACGTTCTCAGTAACAGTTCTAGCTACTTTAGCTTGATTAACTTGCTTATAAACAGTTTCTACATAGTCAGTTAGTGCGTCAAATGATACATCTGGTGGTAGGTCTGAACCTAGTTGTTCTTGAAGAATCTTCTGTCGGCCTACTGTACCTATGTTTTGTCCTGAAATAACAGGGGTAGCTACATCGTCAGGGGTTGCTCTTTGAATAGGTGTCCAGAATTGGAACTCTGTACCGTCTTTTTTAAGTCTAGTTCTAGCTAGGTCTTCAGGATTAACAAGTTCAGCTCCGTAGTCTTGGAAAGCTCTAACGTCAGCTACTACGTCTAATAAGTCTTGTCGGGCTTCTGGGTTTCTAGCTTCGTATTCAGCTATCCAGTTGTTTAATGAGTTATCGTCAAGTTCTCTAAAGATAGCTGGTCGTCCATCTGCTCTTTGTTCTAGGTCTCGCATAGCAACTCGGTAGAAATTAAAGTCTGTAGAGTCTGCTCCCTTAGTTTGGTACTTCTGAATGACTCTAGCTGTATTAGTATCTTTAAGGGCTTGTGCAGCCATCTCTTTAGAGTTCTTAGATACTTGAGCTAATGCTTCAGTTGATTGAGTTTTAGGTAAATCTACTGCTCTAATACCTAGAGCCTTGGCTCTAGCTTTGTCCATCTTCCTAAGTGGAGATAGTGGGTCCCAGAGTTTAGCAATCTTCTGAACAAGCGTTTCTTTGCCATAAAGATTCTTCATTCCTTCAGCTTGTTGTGCTGCTTCATCGGCTATATTGCCTACGTCAGCTTGAGCTATGTCGGCAGAAGTGCTTGGTACGCCTTCAGGAGCCGCTGTAACGGGTGTTTGCTGAGAAATAGCAGTATTTGGGGGTAGAGCTTCTACGGCCTGTTCTAGAGCCTGTGGGTCGTTAATAGCATAAGTTACTGAACCATTCTTCACTGGACCAAAATCTTTAGGGTTGTCGCCAATATTTAGCTCATCTACAGCTACACCTTTTTTACCAAGTTTTTGTGATACTTCTCTGGCAATCATTTCATCTTCTGCACTAAACACTCCAGATGGAGTCTTACCTAAAAGTCTATCCGCTTCTGATTTGCCAAGTAATCTTTCAATTTGTGTTTTTATCTCTGGTATTCTTGGGTCTAATATATCGGTTTTATTAAGGTTAAATGATTGTACGGTACCCTGGGTATCATCAGCAAACCTTTGTGCAAAGTCTTTGTTCTCGCTGACAAACCTAGCTGGCTCTTTAGTGTCACCACCTCTATATACTGTTACTTTGTCTAAATCTTCGTAAGACTTTTTAAAACCACTTATTATAGATTGAACATCTTTAGGAGAGTTAGTAGTAGATATAACCTTAGACATATCATCTAAGTAAGGCGTTGCTTCAGATACTCCACTATCTATAAGAATCTTTTTAATTTTAACAGGGTCAATTTCTGATGCTAGAGTTTTAACTGTATTAGCACCATAGGTTTTTATAGCCTGTTCAGTAACATCATCTAAGGCTCCACCAAATAGCTTCTTAGCTGGTTTAGTTACTAAATCAGTAGGGTCTAGTATCGTATCTGTTAATACTGCTAATGCCGCAAGAGTGGCTGCTAGCGGCCCAGCATATTGTTTAGCTTTAAGACTAACATTACCCTGCCCTCTATTGTTAAGTATTTGCTGTGCTGCCGAAGTATTGGTTTGTAATTCTTTTTTAAGTCCAGCGTATCTTTGCTGATAACTTTGTACTGGTTCTGAACCATATAGGAATCTTTTAGCCCCTTTAGTATATCCTTGTGGAGTAGCGTTATATCTATTTCTATATTCATCTCTAAGTTTAGCGAGTTGCTCTATATTGTTTGGGTCAGCAGCTAATTTCTTATTGCGTCCAAATTGAATAACACCACCGTTAGGGTCATCAATTTTACTTAGTAATTGTTGTCTCTTGTTTGGGTCTTTCTCAGAAATAGCTTTATCCAAAGCATCGGCAGCCCCAGCATAGTTAGCATTTATCACTGAGCGATAGGCTGTTTCTGCTGTTCTAGGTATTTCTCTTGCAGAAGCTACTGTTAGGTCTCTAGCTTGTTGCCAAAACTTAGGACCTTTATATTCAGCTGTGTCGCCTCTTTTAACCCTAGTATAAATGTCTTGAGGTGAATTAGCCTCAAACTTATCCCCAAATCTTTCAAAAATACTGCGGTTTTGAAGTTTAGGGTCTGGTCCACCCATAAGCTTACTTACGTCAATAGCTGTTTTAGGATTACTACCTACCATTGGACCAGTTCTTAGATTCTGGCTTCTGCGAATAACCGTACCGCTAGGGGTAGTTATAGTACGTTCAGGAGCAACTGTAACACGAAGAGGCCCCTGAGATTGCCGAAGCAAACGGAGCCTTCTTAGGTCCTCGGAGTTGCTACCTTGTAAGTCCATGTTAGACTCCTTGTACTTGCTTTTCTTCTTCGCCTAATTGTACGTTTATTTCACCCATAAGAGCAGCTGCTATTTCTGGGTCTATGCCTGAACCATTAACTAACTGAGTAGCTACTGAGCGTTTAAGAGCTGTAGGGATAGCTGATTTAAGGATATTTTGTAAGTTAGTACGAATTTGTCCTGCTCTTGCTGCTCCTGGTACGGTTTTATTTAAAGTTTGCATGTATGAATCTTTAGACATAGTTCCAGTTCTTAAAGCCTGTACTGTCCTAAGTTTAGTGTCTAGTTCGTTTCTTAGATTAGTTAGTGCATTTTCATCGTCTATACTAGCGATTTGTTCTAGTATAGCCCAAACACCATCTCTTTGAGCCTTTATATCTCCTTTAGTGGTTGCTATTTCCTTGCCAAGAGCTGTTAAATCTTCTTGCTTGTTATAGTTTATGTCTCCAAGACTTCTTTGAAAACCACCAGTCGCTACACCTTCAGCGTCTTGTCGGTAAGAACTATCATAGGCTCCTCGTCCTGTATAGGACTGTCCGATAACAGGGAATTGTGAATTAAACTCATCTGTAAGGTTGCTAATTTCTCTAGCATACTTAGTGTCAAGACTAGTAGTTTTATCTTTAGCGACAGTATCAATATCTCCATATAAAGCATCATATACGCCAGTAATAGAGCCGACTAAATCAGTTATAGCATTACGCTTCTCTAATAGTCTTGTATTTTTAGCTGCTATTTCTGCTGCGACAGGGTCATAGCCTCCACCGCCACCACCAGTTCCTTGCCATGCAAGCGTTCCTGTACCTCCTGCGGTTTGGTCATAAGTTCCAGCTTGCTGTGGATTATAAGTTCCACCTTGAGGAGAGTAAGTATTAGAGCCTGGTATTCCTACTGCTGACTGCATAGAACCTGCTCCACTAACTACTGAAAGTGGTGCTGGGGCTGCTGTTTTTGCACTTGTTATTCTTTGATTTTGTCCAGAATTGCCTGTTGAGGTAATCCTTCCTGACGATGCGTTTCCTACTGAAATTGGCATATTATTTGTTCCTGTTTAACTATTAATAATCATAGTTACATTTTGTCTACATAATATCATAAATATATCTTTCGTGAACTGTCGAACACATTTTCATTATTCAAAACCCTGTGGTAATATAAATATATGATTGAAATACAATTATCTAAGGGTCGAATAGCTATTATAGATGAAGATGACTTTGATAAGGTATCTATATACTCTTGGCATTTTGATAGGTACGCTAAAGCGGTTAAATGGGATAAAGAAGCTAAGAAAAATAGGCACCTATATATGCATAGACTCATAATGAATGCACCTAAAGGCCTAGATGTTGACCACATAAATGGTAATAAACTAGATAACCGCAAAATAAACCTCCGTGTCTGCTCTAGGTCTATCAATCAATATAATCCGCAAAAACCAACTAGGGCTAAAAGTGGTCTTAGGGGTGTCTACAAAGAATACAATAGAAGTTGCAGATGGTTTGCCCAAGTAAAGATTAATGGCAAATTGAAACGACTTGGAAGGTATGATACTCCCGAAGAGGCTCATGCTGCTTATCTTGATGCTACTAAAGAATTTCGTATTCATAAAAAACCTCTATAAATATATTTTCCTACTGCTGTCAAACACATAATGTGTAAATGGGAAATAGGCTAGGATATAACCCAAGAACACGAAGCCTTCATTTAGTCTGTCGTTCTGTATCTTAAACTTAACTGTACGAGAGTTTGTATTGACTACTACTCTTTGTGGCTCATCTGAGAATAGAGTATCTTCGGAGGTTTCCATAGTACCAAAACCTAGTCCTTGTTGGCCTAGTGGCAAGAGTCCCATGCCGTCTACTGAGCCTTGTGAGATAGTTCCAGTACCCAGTAAAGCTCCCCCGTCTGTATAAACTGTTACATCTACCTGTCCAGCTAATCGCCTAAATACCAAACCTATATCCACCCAATACTTCATAATATCTGGGTTTTTAGCGTCAAAGGCTTTGGAGACTAAGAAAGCGTCAATAGCTACTCCATCATCATTGTATTGACCAGCTATAAACTCCATTACTTCTGTACCATCTTGGCTCAAAAAGTAAAAATGTTCATCGTTAGTAGTGTCTACATATTTTATATAGCCAGTAGAGTTGAAGTTAGTCCATCTACTCCAAGACTGGAATCTACGGTCATAAACTAGGGTCATAGCTATGTCTGAACTGGTAGTAGGGACGGATAAGAAATACTTGTTATCGAAGTAGTGAGCCTTACACTTGTGATAATACTGAGGATTAATTGAGTCTATGGTTGGTTGGATTCTTACAGATAATACATTAGTACGAATAGAAGTAAAAAAGTTAGGCTCGTTTCCTATTACTCTTACGCCTTCTCTAGATAAGAAATAAATATCGTTTTCTACAGCTTCTATTGTTTGGTGTCCTACACAACCAGTAGAACCTGTTACTAAAGAAACTACAGGGTCAGAGTTAGCGTCAAAGTAAAACTGATAAACTGAGCGTTCTTTAAATACTAAAACAATATCTTGATAACGAGCTAGGCCAGTAATCCTATCTCCATCATTCTTTCTAATGTCTATAAAGTTAGCTTGAGGAGCTGTAGAGTCTGTAAATACTGAGGCTCCTGGAACTTCTGTAGAGTTGTTTAGTGAGCCAGTGTTACGGGTAAACATAGAAGCGTCATCAGTTGCAGAGATGAATAGTCTGTTAGGTTGTCCATCTACGCCAGCGGCAAGGTGTACAGATTGAAAGTAGATAGAAAATTTAGCTTTAGGTATTGTTCCTGGGCGAGAAAGAGTAGTGCCATTCCATTTAGCTCCACCAGAGTCACCGTCCCAAATGTATAGGTCGTCTGTAGCTTGAGTAAAGGCTATTTCATTAGCGGCTGTAAATGAGACCGTAGCTACACTTGTAAAGCTTCCTGCGGCAGAATATTTAAAAGTACCATTATCTACAGTACAGATGTGTCTATAGGTTTCAGTAACAAAGTTAGCTAATCCTTTACCAGCTGTTAATCCTGAGATTACTGGTGAATAACCACTTCTTTTGCGAGCTACACCACCTTCATCATATTCAATGTTTTGAGCATCAGAAAACTCTCTATCATCTATAAGTGATGGGGAGACTAAGTTATTGAAACCTTTAGATGGGTTGTAGACTACTTGGCGGTTTATAGCTCTAGGTCGTCTAGCTGGTATTGATGTATCTCTTCGGCTCATTCAAAACCGCCACCAACACGGTAGTTATTTGCGTTACTTAATTTACGCATCTTACGTTTTGGTCGGGATAATTGAACAGCTGCTATAGATTCAGTTAGTCGTTTTTGGAATAAGGCTTCGTCTTGTGATACATCTGCGTTAGGGTCTTGAGCTAACTTAATATAGCGTCTAACACCTTGAGCTACTACACCATCTTCTTCGTAAGGTGTACCGATTGAAGCGTTTACTTCAGGGGCTTTAGATTGGAACTTAGTAAAGATTGAACCAATAGTAGAGTCTTTAGTCTTAATCAGGTAAGTACCGTCTGATTGAGCTTCTAGCCAAAATTTGTTGTCTCCGTCTATATAACCTGTCTGGTCAATAAAGTTAATTTCGTCTACGTTAATCTGTTGGTCGCCACTGTAGTAATAACCAGATAGTTTGTGTTGATAGTCAAAAGTTGAAGGAAGGGAAGCTATACCTGAAGCTATGGTTAATTCTAGATTTACTTGAGCGAAGGGCCAAGGATAAGCTCGGTAAACTTCTTTTAGGGTATTGTGGACAAAGTTAGTCCTAATAGCTGTTGTAGCACTCTGTATAGAGCGTTCTCCGTTAAGATACGCTACTGTTAGTAAGAAATCATTTATATACTTCACTAGAACCTCCTGGCGACTCTGTACTCTGGAAATGCGTCCCAAAGTGCTTTATGTAATTTTCTTGCATCATCTTTTTCTTTACTACTGTTCTGTAGTTTATAAAACTCTGGGTCAGCTTTTAGGGCGTGCCATATATACTCAGGGATTTTAAATAAGTGTCTCATAGACTTCTTCTCTGATTCTTTGAAGTCATTAAAGGGTAGTGAGTTTCTTATTTCTAGGACTGCTGCACAATGCTGTTGGTCTGGATAGATAAATGCTGGGTGTATTCTAAATAACAATTTCTTTATTTCTCGGAGTCTAGCTGAGAGGGGTAGTTTGGCTATCTCCCTTGCTTGGTTCTGTAATTGGACTTGTTCGTTTAATGCTTCTTTTGTGGTGTTATTCATATACTCTCCTTGAGAGGGACCGAAGTCCCCCCGTAGCAAAGTATGTCTTATCTATTGACATAGTTGCATAAGTATGTTCTAAAAGAACACACGTCCCATCGCATTTGCCTTCTCATTCTTAGCTTCAAGAGTTAATTCTGTGATTATCTCTTTAGCCTTGAAGTCACCAGTTTCAGCTAGGTCTTTTGTGAATGGGTCACGGTAGAATGCAACACCCCAAGTGTCTTCTTTAAGTGCAAGCACATCGAAGCCAGGAGTTGAAGTTGTACCGTAGTCACCACTGACTGTAACGTGACGGTGTGCAAACAACTTAACGTTGTGAGCTGCGTCAGCCTCGTAGATGTCTACTGCATTAACAAGTCTTTTGTCGTTAGCGTCAATATTCTTAGTATTACCAGCTGTGAAGCCAGAGATTCTTCTCTTACCCTTCATAGTTGTGTAAACTGCGTCAACCATTTCACCAGTTTGGTTCCAAGGACCCTCAAACATATCGTTAAGTACAGTCTCAGTAAGAGTTGCACCTGAGTAGTTAGATACGTTAGTTGTAATCCAGTTCTTTATACCTTTTAGTTGTCGAGCTGAACCAGAACCACTGACAGAAGCTACACCAGAAGCGATAGAACCACGCAAAATAGCAAATTCAATATCATTCTTTAGAGCCATTGTCTTTTCACGAATTTCTTCTGCCATTCTGTCACCACCAACACGGTCAACAGCTAATTCTGTTCCTGTGATTTTAGCAGTTTTAGCAAAGATTTGAGTTACGTTCTGTAGACGAGTAGGGTCGTTAGCAGCATCAGCTGGTGCATCACCACCTTCAAACTGTGCGTTAGTTCCTACTGATTCTACTGATTTCTGAATCCATTCGTGCAAAGTGTTAGTTGCTTTTGATTTTGATAGACCTGTTACCAATGGATACTGTACAGGTGCAATTAGTGTAAGTACGTCAAGAAGGGACTCTCTTCGTCCTACATCTGGGTAAGTAAAGTTATAGCCGTTAGTTGCCATTTTATTGTTTCCTTTTTAATTTATATTTTGCCGTCTTTTAGCCATTGCGAGAATAAATCGTTAGCAGCAGCCTTGTCACCGTTAGCTATACGGTCCCAAGTATCATCTTGCTTAGACTCTCCCTGATTGGCGGAAGATGACTCTAATGAAGCAGCTTTTTGAATCTTCCTTGACACATTTGCCTCGGCTCGTCCTTCGCTCTTAGCTGTAGTAAAACGTCCCATTATAGTATCGGCTATTTTAGGCAGAGGTACGTTTTTACCTTGATAGGCATTTGCGACTCTTTGGTTTAAGATGATTTCTCGTAATTCCTTGTCGTTTTTAACTTGAGGGTACTTCTGTTCTATCTTTTCCCAGGCCTTTTGTTCAGCTCTTTGAAACTTAACTTGCTCTAGAACTCTTTGTTCTATTTGTTGAGCTACTAAGTTGGGGTCTACATAGCCGTCTTGAGCTTGAAACTCGTAAGGCTGTGCTGGAAGGTTATAGTCTATAAGACTATCATCTTCTTCTGCTTCGGTTTGTAAATGTTCTTGACTAGCCTCTTCTGGCTGGTCGGGTGAAGTTTCTACTTCATTTGAAGCCTGTGCTTCTACCTCTGGTTCTTGGGGAGCCTGTGCTTCCTGTTGTTCCGTTGGTTGTTCGATGACTGTATCATCTTGTAAAGGTGCCTGTTGGGCGGCATCGTTGTCCATTGTTCCTCCATTATGCTGAGCTAACTGCTCTTGCAAGAGTAATTAAGTTATTTTTATGTTATTGGGTAAGTAAGTGCCTCTGCCACAGTTTACGCATGTCCATGCTGTGTGTCCTTCAAAGTCATCTGAATCTTCGGCTTTGAAGTTGTGTTCACAGGCTGGGTCGTTAATGGGCTTTGACTCTTTTAAGTCAATAACTTCATCGTTACCATTTATGTCATAATTGTTATAGCTTTTTTGACTGAAGTCAAGAGGTTTATTATCCATCGTTCCTGGCTTCTTCTAAACTGTTATTAATAGACTCTACGTCTACATTGGCGTTTCCGTTTAACATATTAAGAATTTTCTGAGCCATAAACATCTGTCCAAGTTCATAAACATAACCTTGGTGGTCATTAAGATACTTAGTTCCGCCTATACTTTTAACAATACCGTTAATCTGGTCAGTAATGTATTCAGTGATTAAAGCACCATCTTCGCTACCTACAAACCTTTTAGCTTTACCAGCTTTCCTAAGCTTTTCTTCTAATGCTGCTACATATTTTTCTCGTTCAGTCATTACATTCCTCCTACTGAGCTTTCAAATCCTTGTGCTGCACCCTGCATACCCTGAATAGCTGCTTCTTCTGGGGTTTGTCCACTGCCAGCTGCTTGTTCAGGTAATACACTTTGCATTGGTGCAACTTGTTTGTCTATATATCTTGATACGTCTTTAACTGAGAAGTATTGGGCTAATTCTTCAATAAACTCACCGTACTTTATCTTAGGTACTGAGGTTGGGTCTTGGAAGAATTGAGCTTGTTCGATAGCTAGTTTCTGAGTTTGTCCTACTTGTACTAGGAACTGTAAAGCAATATCTCGTCTTTCGTCTTTAGTTAGTGGTAATAGAGAGTCATCGTCAATCGTTAAGCCAATCTTACCTTGATAATCAGCTGGTAATACTACATCAGGCTTGATTTCTCCGTCTTGCTCGTACTCCACCATTTCAGGTTGGTCTTGGTACTGAGATAGGTTAGATAGCCATATCCTACCTACTATGGTCATGGATTGTTTAAAGTTGTCTCGCATAAAGCCAATCTTTTCTGTAGCGGCTTCTGTTATGAGAGAGATACCTTTGGCGGTTCCAGCGGTCTTATCTGTAGATGAGTTTGGTACTCCTGAAATGTATTGAGGTACAGTAGCTTGTTCTATAGCTGCGTTTAAGACATTAGTAACTTGTGCTATCTGGGCTGGGTTAGGTTCTGGAAATTTAAACTGAGTTGGTGCGGCTCCAGTAAACTCTATTTCACCACCTGGCTCTACGATGAAGTCATTAACTAAAGTACCATCTTCGTACATAATCATAGAATCTAGAGATACATTTAAGTTATCCATATAGTGATTAAAGATGTCGTTAGTGGCAGACTGGAGAGTAGCGTTGTTTTCAAATAGTGATTCTCCCCAAGGACTAAAAGTCTTCTTTCTTATATAGAAAGGTACAATAGGGAAATATTTGTGCCAGTATCTCTTAGCTTCGCTTCTTATCTGTACCCAAGAGTGTCCTTTTCCTTCAGCAAAAGTAGTTAGATAAATACCGTCAGCTTTTCTTTCATAGCACTCGTAGATAGTAGCAGTCTTAACTGTTTCATCGCTCTGGAAAGTCATCTGAGAGTTTACTACTTTGTTACGAGAGTTATTGTAGTTGTCAAAAGTGGTGTAGTTTGGTTTATCGAATAGTTTGCTTAAATCATACTTACCGTCTTTCTTGAGGTCTTCAAACGGCTTAAAATAACGGACAATCATATAGTTAGATTTAGCCCAGCTTGGTGAGTTAGGGGCTACGAAGACGTTAAAGAAGTTTAGTGGTTCAAATTCATTACAGCCGTATTCTCTTGTATCTTCAATATCTTTATCTGGATTCTTGACCATTCCATCTTCGTCTATTTGCTTAGAGTAAGTTTTCTCGGTTTTGGTCTCCCAAGAAATTTTAGCCCAGCCTGTACCAGCTACTACTGCGTCCGTGAGGGTGTCGGAGACTTTAAGTTTCATTGGTTCATCTGGGCCAATAAGGTAATCATGCTTTAATTTAGCGTCTAAGCGATACTGTCTGCGTCTAACGTCTTCGGGTACTTTAAATCCTGCTTCAGTTAGTTCTATTTCGTCTATTTTAGTTTGAAAGAATGGAACTACATTAGAAAGCCTAGAGATTAAGTCCCAAGCCTTACTAGCTAGAACAGGTATGTAAACCTTGCTTCTCCAGGGAGCCATGTTGTCAGTATTTTGTACTGAGTACATAATGTCGTAGTGTTTAGAGACTCTTCTAAATAGAGGTGTTTGAGCCTCTTCTGCTTTTTCAAATCTTTTTTGCCAGGTGTTTGCTTTATCGCTCATAGTGTTTCCTTTTTTAATATATTATATCTCTCTTTATTTACAATCACTTAATACTTGCCAACTCTGCATTATCTGCCGCATCACTCAACAGCACGCCCATAGACCCAGCAATAGTATGAGCAGATAATGGTTCGTCCCAGACTCCTGCTAGACTTGGTACAGTGGCAATTGCAGGTGCTACAGGCAATCCCTCAGCCCAGAGGTCTAAGTTACCAAGGTCAATCGCCACACCAGCAGGGTAGGCGATGTTTACATCATCAACATAGAAGTATCTGTTCGTGCCAGTAGCGTCAGTTGCCCCTGTAACTTTCATTTCAATCTGTCCATAACCAGTGGTTGGGGTAAATGTCACCGCCAGTTGTTGCCATGAGCCAGCCGTTGCGGTAGCCACAGAGCTTATCTCAGTGCCGTTATCATAATCAATGGTTAAAGTTGGCATAGAGTGAGTACCAGCCCAGTAAGCTGAATTGTTTATCTTCACCCAGAGTGATACGGTCATCGTCTTGTTCTGAATATTGCCTGTTGGTATGTTCTGTTCCCAGTGCATTAGGTTTGGTGAATAAGTCGGTTCAAACCTCATCGCAAAGCCACCTGCTGTTCTAACGGTAGTGTCGGCTAAACCTGTGCCTGTACGGTAAATCGTGCCATAAGTCATAGCCGTAAAATCATAGTTTGCAGTTTGATTATAGTTTTGAAACCTCATTTTTGAGCCGTCAACACTTTCTCCATTGTTTTCGGTTGGCGAGTTGAGAACTGGCTTAATTACACAGTTATCAAATAGAACTGCCGATATTGGTGAATAATTTTGGAAGTTAGAAAAAATATAATTTGCGGCAAGCTCAACCCCAAATGTGTCGTTTCTAAAAATAACATTGGTTGTTACATTAAAATTATAGAATGGTCGATTAGTATAATCCCAGATATTATTTTCAAACAGAATATTGGCAAATGGACCATCGTTGCGGAATATATACTGAGCTCCAAAAAAATAGTTATTTCTAAAAGTTGAGTTATAAAGACCACTATTGCCTAGTAGTTGTGACCCATTATTATACATATAATTATCTTCTACCAATGCATTCTGAACCTTAAACCAACCACCAATACCTGCCCCATAAAATATACAATCCTTGACTGTTTTTAATGCTGTTGGTGGTCCATAAAAAGTGCTACTGAATCCACCCTTAAAGTTGTGGCAACGCTCAGCGATTACGGTTTTGCTGTTGTGCCAATTTACTACGCCAAAGATAGAAGCACCTACAAAAGCACTGTCTACTGTTTTCAGGTCAGTAATGTTAGCCACACTATCGTTCCACTCACTTGTTCCGTTAGTAAGATTAAAAACAGCTCTTGTTATGTATGCCCCATCAACTGTGTAACCATTACAGCCGTTTAGATAATTGGTAATGGTAGTACTATTCTCTACTATTATTTCTACTCCATAACCATTAACTCTAAAAACTTTACCACCAGTTAGTCTTTTGGCAGTGAGTATATTTTCTAAAAATGTAATATTAGTGCCAGATATTGTGTCAATCGTAAATGGTGCAGTTTCAGTGGTGCTGCCAGCTGTCTGAGCCTTACAGACAACCACTTTATCACCAGGACTCCAGCCTGTTGAATCAGTCGTAACTATGCTCTTTTGATTAAAGTTAGCGTCCGAAGCAAGCTCGGTAACTCGTGTTGCAGGTACTTCACCATATAACTGAAAACTTGCCTTACCAATATAATAAGCGTGTGAAGAGTTGCCACCCTGACTTATGCCTGTATTAGTAGCAGTGCCTGAAGTAGCGTTTTTAATATTCACGACAGCTTTTTGGGCGTAAGGTATGCGATTAGTAGAATTGCCAATATGAAAACCTGCATAAGCAGATAAGATTAAAAAGCCGTCTATATTCATTGTGTAACTTGAAGCAGGGGTATCGTCCCAGACAATCATACCGTTAGCAGTTGGGTCGGTTGTAGTACTAGCACAAGCTATTGCACAAATAGAGTTTACACTATCCCCAGTTGAGAGTAGTCCCTTAAAAGTGCAATCTTGGTCAATAGTAATAGTTTCTTTAGCTACAATTACATCGTTGGTCGCATAACTAACAGCGTTATCGCACCAAGTAACATAGCTCGGAGCTGTACCATTAGAAGTCTTTATATTCCAGTGATAACTATTTCCTGTGCCTTGTGATATATTAAAACGCCATTTATTAGAAGCTGTATCAACAGCGTAGGGTGTAGCAAATTCAAAAGCTTTAATATAAGCAGCACACAATAGACTGAGAGAATTGGACGCAATATCTGTAACAGTTAAAGTTTTGCTAGCTCTAGTAGTCCAGCTACCAGTGTTTTCTTGGAGTTCTACTGTTACATCTTTATTTGTACCAGCACCA
>WBZT01000316.1_pt1 | contig 41245 bp, 34 predicted proteins | sample 5204241 | NCBI WGS metagenome assembly WBZT01 (sample SAMN12344358, study PRJNA552823) | activated sludge metagenome | biome: Activated sludge suspended growth; feature: Nitrification reactor; material: Wastewater; isolation source: activated sludge from nitrification reactor of wastewater... | reverse complement strand
GCGCGGGGTAGGCCCAGGGCGTCACGGCGTAATCCGCCCCCCCCACCGCCATGCAGGTCTGCCCCAGGCCCCGGGCCAGGTCCAGCAGCAATTGATGGGCACAGCGCACCGCCCCTCCCAGGAAGAACGGGTAGGGAGGGCGTTCGCTGGCGTAGAGGATGCGCATGCGATTAATTGGAAGTCTTACGGTTCAAGGCACGGCGAACCTTAGCCCCATACCAACGAAGTGCCTGAGCAATCGGTTTTGGGACCAGAAGCTTCTCCAAACAGTGCCCTATGGTGCGCCAAGCTCGATAGTTAAGCGGTGAATAAAACAAAGCAGTGGCAGCCAATGGCAATGCCAGCCGATGTTGACGGAGCGCCCAGGAATGGAGTTCTGCCCACTGAGAGTACGTGGCGCCCAAGCTTCCCGGGGCACCTCGTATGCGTTCCCATACCGTCAAGGAGGCATGCGAGTCGGTGCTTATGATTCCAGCGGCGGCAAATCTTTGTCTGGCCTTCTCGATGCACGCTTGGGTAGCCTGATGGGCCGCACGGATTTTTTTGAAGGTGGCCTGGTTTGGGTGATGCCTGTATGCCACCAGCCTCTCCGGAATGATGGCAAGGTCGTGTTTGACGGCGATGCGGCACCAAAGGTCGTGATCCTCCGCGTAGTGCATTTGTTGCGGAAAGCCGCCCGCATCAATCAAGGCGTTGGTGCGGCCGGTTGCCGCCGAGGGCAATATGCAGGCCCGTCGCAATAGTTCCGAGCGCAACGCAACCGGTTCGCACGGCCGTTGGCCGGGCTTCTCCGAGTAAAGAAATTCACCTTCAGCGTCTATGTAGTCCAGGTGGGCGCCCACCAGCGCAACCTCGGGATGGTTATCCAGGTACGCTATTTGCATTTCTAGACGTTGGGGATACGCAATGTCATCCGCATCGAGAAAGGCGACGTATGACGCACGTGCTTCCGCCATTGCACGGTTTCTGGAAGCCGAAACCCCCAGGCACTGAGGGTTTAGCAAGTAGCGTAGACGTGGGTCTGCATAAGACTGGATGATCTCCGGCGTATTGTCAGTGGAGGCATCGTCCACCACCAGAAGCTCCAAATCCGTCAATGTCTGAGACAGAATGCTATCTATGGCCTGGCCGATGAACTGAGCGCCATTCCTAACGGGCATGATCACTGAAACCAGGGGTGGTTTATGGCTGGGCGACACTGAAAGCATTCGGCGAACTGAGTTGGGGTGGGATGGCGTGAAGCAGGCGCGAGGTGGCAAATTTATTCGGTGCCCGAATAACAGAGAATTGACATGGTTTGTGCGTTAGTTCTTCGGTTTGGTCAGCAATCTTGGAGGGCTAGATTGTGTATTCACGCTTGGCGATTTGGCGTGCCAACGAGAGTGTCCAACTGACGGTAAAGCCCGGTGGCAAGAGCAGCCCGTTCCCGGCTGGCCAACCAAGCTTGGCAAAGCTCCTGCGGGCAATCACCCATGTCCCTCAGGCCCAGAAGTGCCCTGGTCAGCGCGGGGGCATCCCCTTCGGCCACAGTGACACCCGCGCCCAAACTTTCCACGTTCTCCCCTATCTCTCCACCCGACCCAAACACCACGACCGGTGTGCCAGAGGCAATGTATTCATACAACTTGCCCGGTATGTAGCGCCGCATTCCCGGAGGGTTCAACAGCAGCAAACCATCCACCGCACGCATCATGCTGCAGGCCTCCTGCTTGGGAATGGGGTCCATCAGTTCCAGCACCTCCGGAAAGGGGAATGCGGCTAGCACCTTCCGGGAGTCCATAGGCTTATGACCAACCAGGCGAATCCTGATGCGGTCGCGCAGTTCTGGCTGGGCAGAAAGCGCGGCAGAAAGCGTGTTAAGGAATGCGTCTGGAGCAGCCCAAGACCCCAGGTTGCCTAAGTAGGCCAGGGTTATGGGGGTAAAGGTTGTGCTGGCGTCTGATTTGACCGTGGGGGGGGACAGGGCGAAATCCCCCAGTTCCCACCCGTTGTGAATTACTGAAGTGGTGGAGTGGGCTAGTTCGGGAAACTGACCTTGGGCATGGGCCAACTGAGAGGGCGTGGTAAAGACGACCATGTCCGCCTCGGCCAGGCAGCGCCTTTCCCAAGCCGAGTCGGCGCCACTTTTGTCCACAAACGTAAAGGGGTTTAGGGTCCATTCATCGCGATAATCCAGCACCAGTTTCCATCCAGTCCGCCGGGCCAGCCAATAGCCGGCTACAAAATTCGAGAAACGCGGGCCGGAGGCAAGGATGACGCCCCCCTCTCCAGGCTTGATTTGGGCAGCGGCGGCTTCGTACAGGGCCAGTGCGTTCATGATGCCGCCGTCGATTCTTGGCAGAGGACTTGGGTGAGGTCCGATATCCGCTGCCACTCGCGTCACTGGCACCTCCGCCGGCAATAGGCCCGCAAGATAGTTTCCGGCATCGCTGGAAACCTCCGGTGCGGGACCGCAAACGACTTCCGCCTGCCAGCCAGAAGCGGCAGCGTGGCGTACGAAGGAGAGGGGGCGGTATACCCCCCCCGTGACCTCGGGGGGGAAATCCCAAGTCAGGAGCAGCAGGCGGCGCCTGATGGTCGTGGTGGTGGTGTCTGGGCCAGAAATCTGGATGGCAAGAAAGCGTTTCCACGCGAGCAACTGACGGTGAGTTTGCTTCTTCAGGCTCTTCAAGCGTGTTGCTGCTCTCCAGACCAGTTTTTTTGGGGACAGGTTCATGGGATTGCGCTCTATTGCATGGCAGGGTGATCCAGTACCGCCCTGGCCATGTCCTCCCAGCGCCAGGATGCCGCTGTGGCACTGTTGGCAGCGCTCACATGGGATGCATCAAGCGTGGGCGCCTGTTCCATGGCGGCGATGAGGGCTTGCCGGTCGCCGGAGGGATAGACCAGATTTTCCCCCTGATTCAACACCCACCCAATACACCCAATGTCAGGACCCACCACCAATTTTCCGAAGGTCATGCCCAGGATGGCCACGCCTGAGTTCAGGCCACGGGAATGGGTCAGTACCAAGCAGTCAGCGGCAGAGACAAAGGTTTGTATGTCTTCTGAGGGGATACTGCGTAAATGCAGGCTGATGCGGCGGTTTCGCCCCGCCAGCATCAAACTCAACTTTTCCTTCCAGGCATGCCTCCCGGCGGGAGGCTTATAGCTGCCTGCCACTAGCAGCCATTTGTCTTTACTTCGGACCTTCCTCCAGGCGTCTAGGAGGGTGCTCAGCCCCTTGTACCCACGAATCGCACCGAATTGCAGATAAACATAGGCGTGATCGGGAATACCTAGACGGGTGCGCCCCTCACTGCGGCTGATGCCATGAGGGTAGCCAAGATAGTGGCCATGGTGGGTGACTACCTGTTGTACCGAATCCGGCACCCGATACCGCTCTTGCAACAGATTTGATGAGCGGGGGCAGTGATGCAGCACCAAGTCAGTGCGGTCCAGCACATGTTGATAGACATCATGATCAAAACGGCTATTGGGATGATCGTGTGGGATGAGGTTGTGTACCGTCCAGGCGACTTTGGTACCCTTGCTTTTCAGATTGTCCAAGCCCGAGATGAATCGGCCGACTCGAGTTTCAAGGGAGCCAGTTCCCATCCACCGGTAAAAGGCCTCGGGCCATTGCAAATGGACTATATCTACGCTGATGCTGTTTTCCAGTAAATTATCGGCGCCATAGATCAGGTTGCAGCCGGCTTCCCGATAGGCGCGCCCCAGCTCGAGGGTATAGATATTGCTATCTATGGCATGAGGCAATAAAAGGGTCTTTGTTGTATGTTTAGGCATTAGTGCATGGGTAGTAAGCAACTGTCGCACGATTGGACCAGGAAAAGGCCTTGGATACATTATTTTTCAAAGTCTTTACGTTGCGATCAGTAGTCTGGTCCACTACAGTGAAGAGAACACCATAACCCTCTAAATCCGTTGCGAGCAAAGCAGAAATGGTTATTATGATCTTCGGCATGAAATTCACATATGAAAGCTAATCACGAAAAATCGAAATTTCGCTCGGCGAGTGCCATAATGTCAGACAGAACGGAATTGATTTGCGCGCGCAGTTGTGGTGCCCGCTGTATATTTTCAAGTATCACTCGAATGAGGCGGTCGGGTTCCAATAGGATACTTTCCATTGTGGCAAGCATATCAGGTTGCTTGATGAGCTCGAAGAGTCCCTGGAACTTGCCCTGATATTCGAAGCAGAATACAGGGGTCGTTTGGCCGATCGATGCGATAGCGAGATGCATCCGGCTGCTGACGATAAAATCGAGTTGGCCGGTGATCCACTTGATCTGGGCTGCGGAATAACGGCCATTAAGCATACGCGTCCTGTCGCGCACATCTGCCGGAAGTTGGTAATAAAGGTGTTCGAGTAAAGGCCCTTCACCGGTCCCGTTCGGTCGGTAGTCATGGGGAATTAACAAAAATTGGGAATCTGAGTGTTCGGCAGCGACTGCGGTAATGAGGTCGACGTAAAACTGGACGTAAGCTTTTTGCGACTCGGGGCGCTTATCGGAAAAGAATGACGTTGTCATCACTGCGTTGATACCGATCAGTGGGGTTTGCGCAGCGTGGCTGGTGCTCAGCCACGAAGTGATCTGCGGGTCACTCGGCGACTCCGGTTCCAGCAGGAATGCAACGTCGGCGACCTGTTCCGTTGGATGGTCAATCAGGCTATTGATTCGCTTGCGGGACACTGGCTCGCGAACACAGATGCGTGTTTTCTGCCCGAGTTGCCTCATCGCTTGGAGTGCCAGTTTCCCAGGGGAATCGTTATAGCTGAAGCCAAGTAATGTCGTCGTCAGGCCCAACTGTTCAGCCTTGACGGCCAAATTCAACCGCAGGTAGGAACGTTGGTCCGAGTAATATCCATCCAGGACGTCAGCGCCAATGATGAACAAGTAGTCATAACTTGTAAGCGGGAGCAATACTTCGAGCGCGGTTCGTACTCCGTTGTCGCCAAAGTAACCTTCGAGGTTGTAGCTTTCGTCCCCGGTCACGGAAAAAGAAAGGGCCTCGGATAGCCCATGTTGCAACAGGCCAATCTGCTTGAACCCGCGCTTGCGCAGTTCTGCGAAGGTGGCGGAGAGCATGGCGTCATCCCCGATACTCCCTGGGGTAGTTGGTGGAAGGATGAGGGCGTTTCGACGACGGGGATGCAGGGTGCGGCGGATACGCATGCCATGCAAGTTCACTCGTGAAATCATCTTTGAAACTATGTCGACATGCCGCGACTTGACATCGGACTTCGTCTGGCTTGGTAACGGCAGGCTCTTCATGCCTTCAAGTCGACGCTCTTCTCCGAGAGCCTGTTTATAAAGTCTTTTCAGCGGCGCCATAAGGTCTGAAAAAAGCCCCAACCGATGGGCCATGCGGGCGGTTAGATAGAAAGCGTGGCTGGCATCACGAAGCTGCGCGCGCAGATCGGTGACGCGCTTTCGTTGCTGTGAGATCGACGTGTTTAAATAGGCCTCTCTCTTCACGGGATGCCAACATCCCGTAGCGCTGAGTTGTTGCAGTCGATACCCGAGGCTTTCGCGTCGGTGGCGATAGTTGCTGCGCTGTGAAGCGTATACATCGGCGGGGGTCGCGGGCTCGGCTGTTATCAGACCATCGCTGCGGGCCGTCTCCAACAATGTTGCGAGCTCGGCGTTACGGACGACCACAATGTTGGTGCCTTGGCTGTCCTGCACATATTGTGGCAACCATGCATCTCCAATTGAGATATCTGCGGTTTCGCCCACGATGTCATCGCAATAGTCACAGGCACGCAACTTGAAGAAACCTTCGCCCCAGTCGGACCCCTGCAACTCGTTGGTCGGGCAGGTGCGAACCTCGGTCGCACCGTTTACTTTACCGGTGGCCGTGACACCGTAGCGGTTTGCGGGACGACCCTCTAGCTTGGTCCGGAAGTCAAAGGCGTTGAGGCAGTCTGGCTCGATGCCGAGCTGCCAGGCGGCGTGTTCGGCAAAATATCGGGACTTCAGATGTCCGCAAAAAAGGGCAATGCAAAATGTGATCGAATCGCGAATGCTTGGGTCAGTTTGTGCAAGGAGCCGAACAGCTTTAACAAAGCAGGGGACGCCGATAAAGGCATAGCGGCCAGGTTGCTGGCGAATAAGCGCTACGACCTTGGATATCTCTATCGGGTAATACTTGGACTTGGCGCCCTGATCCAAACCTGCTGGATCTTTAGATATGGAATATTCGAAAAGCACCTCGGTCGCCCTATGTGCGGGGGTATTCTTGACATGGATTACACCGTCAACCTTGCCGCTCTTGAGCAACTCAGCGGCAAGCCAGTTGGTGAGACCGCCTGAGCTGCCGTGGCGCCTGAAATCACCTTCGTTGGCATGACCGGCTAATATTGCCCGGTACCAACCGATATCGGGATGATGCTCTGCAGCAGCACGCGACCCGTCAGGCACCAGATTGTCTTCGTCCTGTCCATGATTGAAGAAGGGGCAAACTTTGGCAACCCTATCTGGTTCGGTCGCCGTTTCTGGTTTGACCGGCAGGTACCAACCCGATGGGGTCATCACCATCTTGAACGGCGATCCCTGGACAGCCGCACAGGCTCCACAGCCGACGCAGTACCCACCCGAAATTACTGTTTTTTCAAGAGATAGAGGCTTGAGTAGATGAGTTGTTCGGACTGACATTTGGATTGCCTTATGGCGAACTGAAGATCTCTGTGTTGGTTTGGAAGTATTCTGTCGCGATGTTTGGCCGAAACCGGCGGTCTGAACCAGCGCTATCTGCGGGTATTCAAGTCCGAGGTGGGCGGCGCAGACGGATTGAAGTGCCATTCTGCAGGCACATCGACCAAGCCTGCTTCCGGAAGCTTGGTCACATCGTATTTTCCGGCTGATATCAGTACAGGTCTTATGTTTTCCGCATACCAGAGCAGTTGCCGATATTGATCCAGGAAAGCCAGGCGAAGGCTATAGGAAAAGGGGCGCAGCGGGATATCTGACAGGCGGCAGGTAAATTGATGTGTCCCCGGTTCGATATTGGGGCGGTTATCGGTCAAGGCGTTGCTGACCGAGATGACATGGACAAAATCGGAAGTGTGCAGCCCGACCACAACCTCGGGGCGAAAAAGAGTTTTGTCGCACTTGAACGTCACGCGAACATTCAATGACTCATGGAGTCCCGTGCCATCCACCGGATTCTTCTGATCATCGAGTAGCTCGACCTTTGTAACCGTGATCAACCCCGACCCCTGCTGCGGGGTGACTTCACCGTCAGTATTGGTTTGGTTATGACGGGAGATATTGCGTTCCTGAGCCTCACGGTAGAAAACACCACATACGTCGCTCGGAGTGCCGTCAAGGGACACACGGCCATGGTCCAGCAGCATGACGCGGGTACAGATGCGCTGGAGTTGACGAATGTTGTGCCCGACGATCAATACGGTCCGACCATCTCCTTTTATCAGGCCTTCCATGCGTTCAATACATTTTTGCTGAAATGACAGATCCCCAACCGCCAGCACCTCGTCCACGATCAGAATTTCGGCATCGATGCTGGTGGCCACCGCGAATGCAAGCTTTACCTGCATGCCCGAACTGTAGCGCTTCACAGGGGTGTCGATAAATTCCGACATTTCAGCAAAATCCACGATCTCGTCGAACTTGCGGTCGATCTCCTTCTTCGAAAGCCCAAGGATGCTGCCGTTCAGATAGACGTTCTCCCGACCAGTGAAGTCGGGTACGAAGCCCGCGCCTACTTCAATGAGTGGTGCGATGCGCCCATCAACCTTGATGCCTCCCCTTGTTGGTGTGCTAATGCCGGCAAGCATCTTCAGAAGAGTGCTCTTGCCCGCGCCGTTGTGGCCGATGATGCCGACTACTTCTCCGGACTCTATGGAAAAGCTGACATCATCCAGGGCCTTGAATAGGGGGCGTTCCGCAACGGTTTTTCCCACAAGCCTGGCGGCATTGTGCAAGAGCGTCCGCTTGAGTCCCTGCATGGTTCCCAGGCGATATTCCTTTGTGATGTGATCAACTTCAATGATTGGCATGATTTAATAATAAAGAGTAATTTGCCTTCATCAGGCTGCGTTCAGCAGCCACTTGCTTTCGCTTAAAATGAAATGCCGTGCGCTGGATATCTTTGCTGATCACTGTAATGTGACACAGACTTTCTCTATAGAGCAGATTCTTGATGGGCTCTTCCACGTCCAGACTAAAGCGAAGAGAGTACCCTCCGGATAGCAGGGAAATGTGTTTGATATTCCATTTCAGTTCATTGATGCCCGCCGGCCGCGCGGCACCTCGATAGGCTTCCGCGCTGGTGGAGCTGGCGATATAAACGAAATCCGTGGTGTGGATGCCTATTACGCAAATTGGCGCGATGAGAGGTTTGTTGGCCTTGAGGCGCGCCACCAAGGTGGCTTCTTCCACATGGGTGATTTTCCTAGCCTGATGTCCATCGGCGCCAATGCAGCGGATATCCAGCAGTTCTGCTTCGCCCTTGCTTCTCATTTTTCCGAAGGCGGCTTTCTTGGTGACGATCTGTCGGTCGCTTTGCTCGTAGAAGGCGTTGCACACATTGCTTGGCGGGCCATCTATTTTTTGCCCGCCGTAATCCATGATCATTCCACGGCCGCACATGCGTTCCACCCGGCGGGTGTTGCGACTGACCAGCAGGACAGCATGGCCTTTGGTCTTGATAAGGTTTTCCATGCGAACGAAGCACTTGCGCCGAAACGCCAAGTCTCCCTTTGCAAACACGTCATCGAAGATGGGGATATCCGCTTCGAGGCTGGTAGTCACGGTGAATGCCAGCTTCACCTGTATGCCGGAACTGGAGCGTTTAAACGGGGGGGCGATGAATTTCTCCATCTTGACGAAGGCGACGCTTTCATCAAACTTGCGGTAGAGTTCACGTTGGGGGAGCCCAAGCATGCACCCACTCAGGTTAACTTTCTCGCAGCCGGTGAAGTGGGGCACGAAGCCTGCGCCCACCTCAATAAACGGCACGATGCGGTCGTTCACCGCGACGCTGCCGTTTGTGGGGGTGCTGATGCCCGCCGGCATCTTAAGCAGGGTACTCTTGCCTGCACCATAGTGGCCGATGATGCCTACTACCTCACCCAATTCGATACTGAAGCCCACATCATCCCGAGCCTTGAACAGAGGCTGTTTATTGACTTTTACTCCCACCAGCCGTGCATCGGTAGCTACCAAGGCCTGTCTCAGGCCTTGCAACACACCTGGGCGGTATTGTTTGGAGATGTGGTCTACTCGGATAGCGGGCATACCTGGTGCGGTTTACTAGATTACATCCGCGAAATAGGCTTCAGCCCGTTTGAAGTAAAGGTAGCTCAGCGGTAGCAGACAAAGAACCAGGATAAATCCAGGAAGCATCGTGGAGAAGTCAGGTGGCAAGCCACGCAGCATGATGTTCTGGAAGCTGTCGATAAGGCCGGCCAGCGGATTGAGCAGGTAGATCTGGTAGAGGAGGTAGGACCATTCGCCTGCCGCTTGCTGGTCAAGCAGCTTTTCCTTGACCAGGTGAAGGGGGTAGATCACCGGGGAACCATACATCATCAGGGAGAGTGCTACGGGCATGACATTGCCAATGTCCCGGTAGTAAACGTTCAATGCCGCTCCCACAAAGGCGATGGTGAGGGCCGCAAGGATGGTGTGAGCGATGAGCAGGGGCACCCACAACACCTCTGGACCAGGGAGAATTCCGTACCAAGCCATCAGGGCAATGATGATCATGAAGTTGATGCCTAGCTCCACCAGTTTGGTGAGCACTGCGGTAAGTGGAAATATCTCCCTTGGAAAGTAGATCTTGCGGATCAGTGCAGTATTGCCGACTACGCTGCTGACACCGCTCGATGCGGCTTCCTGGAAAAAAATCCACAGCATGAGGGCCGCGAAGGTCAGTACCGGGTAGGGTACGTTGCCGCTGTCGATGCCCACGAAGCTGCGCACCAACGTAAAAATCGCCATGAGCATGATGGGCTTGATGACGGCCCAGAGGATACCCAGGTAGGCCTGTTTGTAGCGCAGGGCAATGTTTTTCCAGGCGAGCGTGGCCATAAGCTCGCGGTAGTCGTAGATGTTTTTTGCAACTTGTAGCATCGGGCTTCGTCTTCCTGACGTGCGGGCATTGATGTTGTGCGGATTCTATTACGGCAGTTCGGCGCGAAACTTGGGGGAAATTTCCCCAGGCGTTGAGCCAGGGCGGCGCGGGATGTCAGACGCGGGTTAGCAGGGACTCGTAGAGCGACTCCAGCATGCACATCGTCTTGCCGGTGAACTCCAGTTCCGCCCTGGTCCTGCCCCAGTTCCCGTGGGCTCCGGCGAAATGGCGGACAGGGTGGGGAAGCATGGGTGCCATCTTGTTCCCGACCCGGACGATCGGACTCTCTGGGCCTCTAACCCGGGCCCGGGCGTGCGGGATTGCCGTGTGGCCGACCTTGGGCTTTGCCAATCATGATGCCCGCCCGGTCATGTCCGGCCTTGCCAACGACTTCGGGCCGGCTCTCGGCGCGATGGCGGTGTAGAAATCCGGTTTGAAGACCAGGGTCCAGGTGATCACGACCAGGGCGATGAGGTGATAGTAGTAGTCGAAATAAGCCAGTCCCAGGAAGGCACCGCCCGTAGCGTAGCCGATCATGCTGACCTGGACCATGGCGGCCAGGTCGCTGGCCCATTTGTTGTTCGGATCCTTCTTGCATGCCCGGATGATGCCGCTGGCCTTGAACCAGGTCAGGCCCATCAAGCTCATGAACATGAAGAAACCCGGAAAACCGTGTTCGCCCATGACCTCGAAGTAGATGCTGTGCACGTCGTGCACGCGACCCGGCTCCGGGGCGTATCGCCTGAAGGTGTGGGGACGGAACATTTGAAAGCCACCGCCGGTGAGATTGCCCTTGGCGACATTGAAGGCGGTCCACCATGCGTTGATGCGCCCCAAAGCTGAACTGTCCTGCTTGTAGTCCTTGATGGTGTTCATGCGCTCGAACCACTCGGCCGGCATGACGCTGACCGCCGCGGTTATGCTGACGCCGATCAGTAGGGCGGTCATCAGTTTGTTCCGGCTTTTCAGCCACAGCATGGTGGCCATGGCGGCCAATGCCACCAGGGCACCGCGGGACTGCGTGCCGAAGGCGGCGATGGTCGTGAGGAACATGGCTCCCGCCAGGCCGAGCTTGACCCAATACCTGGCCTCGGTGAGGTGCAGATAGCGTATGAGGGGAACCGTCATGATCAGGACCAGGCCCATCTCGTTGTTGCCCCCGAAGAATGTGCTAGCTGGGCCCTGCACCCGATATGCCCCACCGTGCATGATGGTGAAGATGCCGCCCTTGATGCCGTAGTAGCCGATTGACAGGCAGATGACCCATATGAAGAGGCGCAGCCGTTCCTTCGAGGTGACCAGCATCAGGGTCATGAAAGTGCCCATCTGGATTTTGATCACCTTCTCCCAATGCACCCAGGCCAGGTTGGAATAGAAGGCCATGAGGGTGGTAAGGGTCATCCATAGAATGAAGATCACCAGCAGGATGGTTTCCCGGGTCCAGGGGATGCGCTTGGGCTCCTTGCTCATGAACATGGACATCGCCGTCACCAGGAAGGCCACCTGGGCGAAAGGCATATTCATGGCGAACCCCCAGCACTGCTTGTGGGGATTCATGTAGCTGAGCCAGGCCCAGAGGTAGGCGCCGTAGTGGGAGCGCCGCAGGATGAAGACCAGCCAGACCAGGATGATGGCGGTAACCAGGATGTCGCGCATGGCTGAGGCGTCAGGCGGTGGGTTGAGTCGGGAACCAGGTCACTCGCGCGTCCAGGTTCAATCCACGCAGCAGCCCGCTCCGCAGGCGCCGGTCCACCTCGCGCTCGTGGCGCAGGCCCCGCTGCTTCACCTGGTAGAGCCGCCCCTTGTGGGGCTGGCTTGCCCCGAAGCACTCACCCGCGGCGGTGCGGGCCAGGAACTCGGCGTAAACGTCCGCGCTGGTCCGCACGCTGCGCCAGAACAAGCGCAGTTCGTCGTCATCCGGTTCTATTTTCGGGCTGATATGGGCGATGAGGCCACCGGTGTCGATGCCGGTATCGATCCAGTGAAGGGTGCACCCCACTCTCTCCGGCTCGCCGTTATACAGGGCCCAGAAGGTGCAATCCGCCCCCCGGTATTCGGGCGACAAGCCGCCATGGAGGTTGGCGATGCCCAGGCGACCTTCCTTGAGCAGTTCACCGCGGATGAGGGAGGTGCCAAACACGCACAGCATATCGGGCTTGAGCTCCCGCGCCAGCTTCACCACGTCGGGGTGGTTGATATGAGGAAATTCCCGCACCAGTTCCGGGTGGTTCAGGCGGGCGGAACCGTCGCCGAAGAAGAACTCGCCTTCCCGGTTGCCGGTATAGCGGCGGCGGTCACGCAGCCAGCGCCAGGCCTTGCGGAAGAAGTTGTCCGGGCGCAGGGTCTTTGCCAGCTTCTTCCACGAGAACTCGGAACCATTCTCCTGAACGATGGCGAGGACATCAGCGGCATCGCACAGGGCATTGGCCACGTACAGGTGCCGGGGGCTGCGTCCGCACAGGACCATGACTCGGAGTTTGTTCGCGGGTTGGGTCATGCTGGAGTCTCAAGCCCATCGGTGGACCCACTCCCCCCTTTGCAAAGGGGGGCTGGGGGGGATTTGAAAGGAGTCGCTTGGGTGACTGTCGTTGAAATCCCCCTCCATCCCCCTTTAAGAAAGGGGGATGCGACGGCATTCATCGGCCTGCGCGGGATGTGGATCACGCCGGTGGTCATGCGCGGACCTGAGGCACGGGTGGCACCGCGATGTCGGCCATGTCCATCATCAGGGCATCGGCGAAGAACTTGGCGGCCCAGTTGGGGTACTCGAAGCGGGAGTAATCGCCCCAGATCGGGCTGGAGCCGGCGATGCCGCCTTTCACCGTCGCGTCGGGATCCTCCAGGCGCTGGGTCGACTTGAGGTAGGCCAGGCCCGCCCGCGCGTTGTCGCGGAAGGCTTGCTCCCCCGTGACCTGGGCCATGCGGGTCCAGTTCAGGCACATCTGGGCAATGCCGGTGAGGCAGGCGTAGCCGGCGTCGGCCAGCCAGCCGTCCTTGTAGGTGCCGGCCAGCCAGCCGTCCTGGCGCTGGGCCCGGGCCATGCCCCGGCCGGCCTTGAGGGCGGAATCAATGTAGCGTTGCTCGCCCAGTTGCACGCCGCATTCCAGGAAGCCTCGTATGGCGTAGGCGATGGTGTGGGTGAAGGGCGAGCGCCCGGGGACGAAGGCGTTGGTGGCATACCAGCCCGAGTCCGTCTGCTGGGTGAGCGCCCAGTCCAGGTTGCGGCGGGCGCCGTTCACCAGGTCCCGCTCCCCGGAAACCAGTCCCGCCGACAGCAGCGCCCAGGTGGCGCGGGTGTTGTAGACGTGGGGCGTGCCGTTGTGCTCGAACTTGCGGAAGCAGCCGTCCGGATCCTGTTGCTTGATGAACCAGTGGCCGGCGCGAACCATGGCATCCAGGCAGTCCCGGCGACCCAGTTGGGTGTAGCCGGCGACCAGGCCGTGCATGATCTGGCCCTGGTTGAAGATCACCGGGTGGGAGCCGGGCTCGCCGAAATGGCCGGGGAAGGCGCCGTCGGGGGCCTGGAGGGAGAGTTCCCAGTCGATCATGCGGTTTGCCCGCGTCACCAGTTCCGCGCGGCCGAGAACCTTCGCAGCGGCCAGGAAGGTTTCGATGATGTAGCCGGTGGTCTCCGGGTAGCCGGGCAGCCAGCCGTCCTCGAAGCTCCAGCCCGCGGCCACGCCGCCGGCGTCGGATTTGCCATCGCGCACGTCCTGGGCGCGGCAGAGCCAGTCGATGGTGGCGGCCAGGTGGGCCTTGTGCTCCCGCTGCTCCTGGGCGGCGGGCTTGGTGGCGTCCGCCAGGATCAGGCGCAGATGGCGCGGGCGCCAGGGTTGATAGCGGAAGGGCAGGCCGACGAGTTTGGCGATGTCCATTGATCAGGGATTTTCTGTTTGGGGGTGTGAAGCGGCATGCTCAAGGCCACCGTCGAGACGTACATGGCTGACCACGTAACGATGTTTGCCGGAAGCCTCGGGCGGGATGGTATCCAATAGCCGGACCTGGATGTGAACATCCTGGCCCAGGCGTTTTTTCAGGCCGGTCTCGATGGCATGGATCATGTCGGCTTGCCAGCGGCGGTTGGCGACCACCTGGACCTCCAGGTTCAGCTTGTCATGCTGGAGCAACTTGAATTCGCCGACCCCGTCCACGGCCCGCAGCACATAGATTCCGGCCAGGGCGTGCATGATGGTGCCATCGCTCCGCACCAGGAAGTCCGTCTGCCGGCCCATGACCTCGGCGATGACGTGGAGGCCGCGCCCGTCCTTGTCCGGCTCCGGGCTCATGCGCACCATGTCGCCGGTGCGGTAGCGGATGAAAGGCTGGGCCTCGGAGCACAGCCCGGTCATGACCGCCTCCCCCATCTCGCCGGGAGCCACCGGATTGCCCTGGGGATCCAGCACTTCCAGCAGGATGCTCTCGCTCATGAGCAGCATCTGGCCGTGGGGCGTTTCGTGGGCGGTGAAGCCGATGTCGCGGCTGCCGAATTCGTTGGCCACGGGCACGCCGAAGACTTCGCCGAGCAGGGCCCGCTGGTGCTCATAGAGGGGCTCACCCGTGGTGCACACCACCCTGAGTTTGGGCAGGCGCAGGCGGCGGCCTCGCTCCCGGGCATGGGCGGCCAGGAGGGCAACGGAACTGGAGTAGCCGTAGATGCTGCGGGGCTGGAAGGACTCCAGGGCGTCCAGGTACTGGTCCATGCGCTCGGGCGACATGGCGAAGGCATTGAGCACCAGCTGGTTCAGCAGCCGGTCCCGCACGGTCTTTACCCAGTCGGTCTTGTTCAACTCCACCGGGGCACCCCAGATGTAGACCTCCGGCTCCCCCACGTCCACGCCCCACCAGCGCCGGGCGCGGATGCGGCCGGCGGCGTCCGAGGCCTGGCGGGCGCGGCCGAAGAAGAAGATGAGAGGTTGGCCGCTGGAACCGCCGGTGTTGTACTGGTAAGCGCCCCCGGGCACGTCCTTCCACACCAGTTGCTCCCGGTGGGACGCGGCCATGGCCTTGTCCATGGTGGGCAGGCGGCGCAGGTCGGCCAGGGAGCCCAGGTTTTCGGGGCTGAGCTTGGCCGCTTCCAGGCGCTGCCGGTGCCAGGGGCAGTGGTCCCGGGCCACCGCCAGCAGGGCACGAAGTTTCTCCAGCTGCAATTGCTCCACGCCTTCCCGGGAGAGCCACTGGCTTTTTTCCAGCCGGGCCAGGTAGGGGAAGGTGGGGCGGTGGAAGGCCTTTTCCTGAAGGGGATAGACCAGGTGGCGGGAGACGGGGTATGGGACTCTCATGCAAGAGCCTCCTTGCCTGGAACCTGGAGTTTTAGCCGTTCAAAGCGGGCGGTCAGTGTGTCACACACCCCACGAACGGCCGGGTCGATGTCGGTACTGGGAGATTTCCGCACGGAGCCGGCGTGGATGTAGCGGGTCAACCAGGGCGACCAGCCGGGCATGCCCAGGAAATCCATGATGTCCCGCAGGGCGCTGTCCGGATGGGTGACCAGATCCTCATAGAACAGCACCTTGACAGAGGGATTGCGGTCCAGCCCTTGCTCGAAGAACAGGATGTTCCGGTAGTACCACATGAGTGCCGCGGCGCTGGCTTCATTGAGGTCCGGGCGGTCGAAGCGGCGCAGGATGGCCTGGGTCTCGTCGGACATGCCGCGCCCACGCCAGCCATTGCCGTTCTTGTCCAGGGCCAGGCGATGCAGTTGGATGGCGAAGTTGCCGAAAGAGCGGATGGCGGAGCTCACGCTGTCGTCGTAGGCCCGGACGATCCACAGGGTCCGGGCGGGCCGGAATTCGTCCATGAGTTCCCCGAGTTGGTCCAATTCGCACAGGGACTTGATGATGAAGAAAGGGGCTGTGGAATGTTCGGCCAGGGCGTGGATCACCGGGCGGGGGCGCATCTCGTAGCGCTTGAAGGCGCGGGGGTCGGTCTCATGGTAGACGTCGGTGTGGGCGCTCCATTCCAGGATTTCCATGAGCATGTTGGTGCCGGATCGCTGCATGCCTGCCACGAATACATGCTGGCGTGGGTCGCCGGTGCCGAGCTTGTGACGCAGGGCCTTCCAGGCGCGCCAGAGGCGCCTTTCCATGCGTTCCCGCGGGGAGCGCCGATCCTTGCCGGTCGTGGGGAGGGCAGGTTCAGTGTTCATGGGGCGGTGGCGCTGCGCGCCGAGGCTTTAGCGACGCGGTGGAACAGGGCCGTCAAGTCTTCCACCCTCTTGTCCCAGTGGTTGTCCCGGGCATAGGCCAGGATGGCATTGTCATTCCAGGCCCTGGCCAGGGCACGGTCCAGGGCTTCGGTCAGGGCGGCCTGGTCGTCGAAGGGCACGATCTCGCCCAGTTCAGGCCGGCAAACCACTTCCGCGTTGCCCCCCACATCGCTGGCCACCACGGGCAGCCCGCAGGCCATGGCCTCCAGGATGACGTTGGCCCAGCCCTCGTTGCGGGTGGAGAGCACGAAGACATCGGCGGCGGACAGGGGCCACTTCAGGCCTTCGGGGGGGATGGCGCCGAGGAAGTGGACACGGTCGCCCAGGCCCAGGGCGGTGGCCTGGTCCTTCAAGGCCTGGCTCATGTCGCCCTCCGGGCAGGGTCCGCCCACTACCAGATAGTGCAGATCCGCATGCGATTTCAGCAGTTCCGGCAGGCAGGCGATGACCCGGTGGAAGCCCTTGCGTTCCACCAGGCCGCCCACGGTGACGAGCACCTTGGCGTTCTCGGCCAGTCGGTAGCGGGCCCGGGCTTCCTGGCGGGACACGGGGGCGAACTTGTCGGCGTCCACGCCGTTGCCCACCACCTGGCCCCGCTCCTCGGCCAGTCCCAGGGAGAGGGCCAGGCGGCGCAGGGAGTCGGACACGGTGATGATTCGATCCGCGTCCCGGAACACCTCCTTGAGCTTGGGCACCAGGGCGGGGTTGCGGCTCTGGGGCATTTCCGTGCCCCGCAGGGTGACGGTGACGGGCAGGCCCAGCCAGCGGCCCAGCTTGGTGGCGGCGTGGCCATCCGGGTAGGCGAAGTGGGCGTCAATGAGGTTGTGGCCCCGGGCCCTGAGACGCCGCAACGTGAAATAGCTGCCCAGGGCCATGAACAGGCTGTCCAGGCCACGGAACAGGCCGGGGATGGCCAGGAAGCGGGGGAAGTGCACCTCGAAGCCGGACTGGGTTTCCAGCCGGGCGGGCATGGGGCGGTAATGGGGGCGGAACAGACGGATCAACCCCTGGCCGGGAAACCAGGGCCTGGGGGAAACCACCACCAGGGGGAGTTGTCTGCCCACGCGGAACATGCGCTCGCGGATGAACAATCCCGCGGCGGGCTGGACCGAGCTGGGGAACAGGCTGGAGAAGACGATGAGGCTGGGATCGCTCATGGCTCGGTTGAAAGCGGCCTTCCCAGGGCCTTGCCATAAATGGCCTTGTAGTTGGCGATACTGTTGTCCCAGTTGCGGACTTCTTCCACGAAACCCCGGCCGTTGGCGCGGATGGCCGCGCCCCGGTCGGGCAGGCTCAGGGCCTCCAGGGCCCTGCGGGCCAGGTCCACCTGGTCCTCTGCCCGGAACAGGAAGCCGGTGGCGCCGTCCTCGATGAGTTCCTTGTGGCCGCCTACGTCGGAGGCGATGAGCAGGTGGCCCTGAGCCATCGCTTCCAGGGGCTTGAGGGGCGTGACCAGCTCCGTGAGGCGCATGGCGTGGCGGGGGTAGGCCAGCAGGTCCACCAGGTCGTAGTAGCGGCTGACTTCCGAATGGGGCACCCGGCCCACGAACACCACCTTGTCCGCCAGGCCCAGGCTTTGGGCCTGGGACTTCAGGTTGGCTTCCTGGGGGCCGCCGCCCACCAGCAGCACGCGTACGTCCGGGGCCTGATCCAGAATCTTCGGCAGGGCGCTCAACAGCAGGTCCAGGCCCTCGTAGGCGTAGAAGGAACCCAGGAAACCGATCACCCGGCAGCCCGCCAGGCCCAGTTTCGCCTTCAATTCCGGATCCGGGCCGGCGCTGAGCTGGAAGTGCTCGATATCCACGGCGTTGGGCACCACGCCGATCTTTTCGCCGGGGATGCCCCGGCTGATCAAATCGTTGCGCAGGCCCTGGCAGATGGTGACCACCTGGCTGGCGGCCCACACCGCCCGGGTTTCCAGGGTCTTGGTGAGGCGGTAGCGCAGGCCGCCCTCCTTCTGGGTGCCGTGGTCCACGGCGGCGTCTTCCCAGAAGGCGCGGATCTCGTATACGGACGGGATGCCCAGGGCACGGGCCACGTGGATGGCGGGCCAGGCATTGAGTACGGGTGAATGGGCGTGGATCAGGTCCGGGCGCAGCTGCCGGGCCAGTTCCATCAGGCGCGTCTCGGTGGCCTGCATCAGCGCCCACTGGTTAAGAACCGGTAATCTGCTGGTCAGGCCCGTGGGTTGGGACGTGCGGTAGAAACGCAGGCCGTCCGCTTCCTCTTCCGGACCCTGGGCGTTAAGCTGCTTGGGGCTGGTGAGGTGGAAGGTCTCCCAGCCCAGGCGGCGCTGGCCCCGCAGGATGTTGGCGCTGCGGAAGGTGTAGCCCGAGTGCAGGGGCAGGGAGTGGTCGAAGACGTGCAGGATGCGCAGGCTCATGCGGGGAATGCCGATAGGTCGTGGGGAGTCCTTCCCCCTTTTGCAAAGGGGGATTGAGGGGGATTCCAGCGCGTATGGACCGCGCCGACGCCGTGGGAATCCCCCCTGCCTCCCTTTTGCAAAGGGGGGTACAACCCGGTCAGGGGCTTTGGGTAGTTCATGCCTGGCCCTCGCTGTTGCGCAGGAAAGCCTCGAACATGTACAGGGACCACAGGGAAGCGCTGTAGTCCCGTATGCCCCGGACGTGGTCGTCGGCCATGCGTTTCAGGAAGGCCATGTCGAACAGGCCCGTGTCGGCCATGCGCTGGGAGGTCAGGGCAGTGTAGAGCTTGTCCTTCAGCGGCCCCCGGAACCATTCCGCCAGGGGGATGGAGAAGCCCATCTTGCGGCGGTACATGATGTCGTGGGGCAGATGGGGCTCCAGGGCCTTCTTCAACATGTACTTGCCCTCGGCCCCCTTGAGCTTGTAGCCCACGGGCAGACCGGAGACCCATTCCATCAGCTTGTGGTCCAGGAAGGGCACCCGCACCTCCAAGGCGTGGGCCATGCTGGCCCGGTCCACCTTGGTGAGGATGTCGCCCACCATGTACGTCTTCATGTCCAGGTACTGCACCTGGGAGACGGGGTCGCCGTCGCGCACGGGGGAATGGGCGTGATGGCGGCGCAGCACCTCCACCGCCCGGTAGCCGTTCAGGCGCTTCCTAAAGGCAGCGCTGTAAACCTTGTCGCGCAGGTCGTCGCCCATGATGGATACGCCGTGAAAGTAGCCCTCCACCGTGTCCCGGGCCATGGCCTGGAAGGTGGTCTTGGCGCGGAACACTCTGGGTGCCCAGTCCGCCTTGGGATAGGCGCTGCCCAGTAGGCCGAACAGGGGCTTGCGCACACCGTAGGGCAGCAGGCGGCGCATGCGCTCCTCGTAGGAATGCCAGCGATAGCGCCGGTAGCCGGCGAAGTTCTCGTCGCCGCCGTCGCCGGACAGGGCCACGGTCACGTCCTTGCGCGCCAGCTGGCAGACGCGGTAGGTGGGCATGGCGGAGGAGTCGGCGTAGGGCTCGTCATAGAGCCGGGCCAGTTCGTCCACCAGGCTGATGTCGTCGGATTCCACCAGGTTGATGTGGTGGTCGGTGCGGTAGCGGTCGGCCACCTGCTTGGCGTGGGTGGATTCGTCGTACTTGGGGTCCGGGAAGGCGATGGAGCAGGTCTTCACCGGCTGGTCGGACAGACCGGCCATCATGGCCACCACGGCGGAGGAATCCACGCCGCCGGAGAGGAAGGCCCCCAGGGGTACTTCCGCCACCATGCGGATCCTGACCGCCTCCCGGAAGCGCTCGATGAATTCGGATTCGGCGGCCTCCAGGCTGATGGAGCCCACAGACTGGAAGGGCACGTCCCAATACTCTTCCGGGGCCGGCACGGGCTGGCCCCGGCGGATGAGGAGGCGGTGGCCGGGAGGCATCTTCAGGGCCGACTTGTAGATGGTGCGGGGCTCGGGCACGTAGCCGTAGCCGAAGTAGTCCTCCACCGCCTCGTCCTCGATGTCGCGGCGGAAACCGGGCCAGGCGGTAATGGTTTTCAGCTCGGAACCGAACACGAGAAAGCCGTCTTCAGTCACGGCGTAGAACAGGGGCTTCACGCCCAGCCGGTCCCGGGCCATGAAGAACACCTGCTGTTTGCGATCCCACAGTGCAAAGGCGAACATGCCGCGGAAATGGTGCACGCAGTCCACACCCCACTGCTCCCAGGCGTGGACGATGGTCTCGGTATCGGAGCGGGTCCTGAAGCTGTGGCCCAGGGCGGTGAGTTCCGGGATGAGATCCACGAAGTTGTAGATCTCGCCGTTGAACACCACGGCCACCGTGCCGTCCTCGTTGAACATGGGCTGCTGGCCGGCGGCGATGTCGATGATGGACAGGCGCCGGTGGCCGAAACCCAGGCCCGGCTCCAGGTACAGGCCGGCCTCATCGGGACCGCGATGCCACTGCATGTCGTTGATGCGGGCCAGCACGTCCCGGTCGATGGGGCGCTGCTCACGCAGGTCGAAGACACCAGTGATGCCACACATGATTAAGCGATTCTTTCTGGCCGGTTGGGCCCCAGGAGCCGGTCATAGATGGCCGCGTAGCCGGCGGTCGCGCGTTGCCAGTCGAAATCCCGCTCGATCCGGCCACGGGCGGCTTGGCCTTCCTTGATCCGCCTCGCCTGGTCGTCAACATAAGCGCCCATGGCCTGGGCGAGCGTATCCGGCTCGCCCGGCGGCAGCAAGAGACCCGTCTCTCCGGGCAGCACCAGTTCCGGATTGCCGCCCACCCGGGTGGCCAGCACCGGCAGGCCGGTGGCCATGGCTTCCAGGATGGTGTTGGAAATCCCTTCTCCCAGGGAGTTGAGCACGAACAGGTCGAAGGCGCGCAGCCATTCGGGCGTATCGGAACGGTCGCCCGGAAGCCAGGCTTGAGCGCCCAGTCCGGCGGCATCCAGCATGGCCTGGCATTTTCCCCGGGCCGGCCCCTCCCCGACCATGACCAGACGCAGACCGGCGGCGTCCGTCCTGCTTCGGCACAGGCGGATGAAGGCCTCCACCAGGCCCGGGTAATCCTTGACCTCGGCCATGCGGCCGATACTGCCGATCACGCAGCGGGCACCGGCGAAAAATTCTGGACGGCCGAGGTCGGGGCGATCGCCTGCCCGGGGGTGGAAGCGTTCCCGGTCGACACCGTTGTAGATCTGGCTGACCCGCGCCTGGGCAACGCCGACGGTGTCCCGCAGCCAGCCTGCCAGATCGCGGCTGACGGCGATGTAATGGTGGATCACGTGACGGGCTGCCCTGCGCAGGAGGTTGTACTTACGGTTTCTTCCCTCCAGGTCGAACATGTCGCGGCCATGCTCGCCGTGCACTCGCCCCGGCACGCGCGCGAGCGCGCCAACGAACTGGGCTTCAAGGGTGCTCAGGTTTCGGGTATGCAGGATGGCCGGGCGCAACGCGCGCAACAGACGGTAGAGCCTGGGGTACCAGGAGAGATCGTGCCCGGGTCGTTTGCCAAGGTCGTGGAACGTCACCCGCGGGTTGCGGATGCGCTGCCTGAACTCGCCATGGCCCGCCAGGCAGAGGATGGCGTGGTGATAGCGCTCTGGCGGCAACCGGTTGATCAGGTTGACCATGCCGTTCTCCATGCCGCCGGTGCCGAAGTGATGGACGACATGGGCGATCAAAACGGGAGCGTGGGCAGATCCAGGTTTCACGGCTGGTCGGTCCGATCCAGCTGCGCGTCCAGCGCGGCCTTGTGGGCCGCCAGGAATTCCCCGAGGGTGGCGGTCGCAGCCTTGGCATCCTCGGTGTAGGGCGTGGCGACGATGATCGCCGCGGCTTCATCCGGCCGCCCCATCAGCTTGGCCAGGGCGAGATCCAGCTTGGCCCGGTAGGGATTGATGCCGTCCACGCCCCGGATGCGGTGCCATTGCCACACCAGGATGCGCTGGGCGCCGCCCTGGCCCATGAGTCCCGACTCCGCCATGGGCAGGGGTTTTCCGGCGATCTCGGTCTGGCTCACCACCCGGCGCATGCTGCGCCACTCCGGATGCTTCTCCCGCACCATGAAATTCTGGGAATTGATCAATTCCGCGTCCTGGCGCTGGGCACCGTACCAGGCCACGAATACCATCACCTGGCGATCGTCCTTGCGATAGTGACCCAGCAGCTTGCGGTCCATGCCGATCCAGTGGGGTTCCCAGGTGGAGAACGGCGCGTCCACCCGCTGCCAGCCCTGGGCCGGCGCCGGCAGGGCCAGGGTCGGCGAGGCGATGGCGCGGCTGTCGAGATGCCCCTCGTACAGCGGCAGCAGGGCCAGCAGCGCGGTCAGCGCAGCGGCCTGGACATAAGCCGGTTTCGCCGCCACGGCCGGGGGCGGCGGCGGAATCTCGTCCAGGTCCTCGCGCCAGATCAGGCCAACCCAGAACATGGCCAACATGACGATGCCGAACCAGACCCAGCCGTAGATGAAGTGGTCCACGCCCAGGGCCAGCTTCATGTCGGAATAGTGGGCGATGAGGACGATGAGGGTGGCGCGCATGCCGTTGGCGAAGATGGGCACGATGACCGCCGCCAGGCTGAAGGCCACGCGCTTCCAGAGCGTGTGGTAGGTCAGGTAGGCGTAGAGCACGCCCAGGGTAATGGAGGCGATCAGGTAGCGCAGGCCGGAGCAGCCCTCCACCACGCTCCATTCCCCCGACGGCAGGCTGAAGAAGGTGCCTTCGCGATGGACCGGGATGCCGATGAGCTGGACGGCGGCGACGGTGAAGTCCGCCGTGAATTCGATCATGTGGGGAATCAGGCCTTCGCCGTTGGGCACCATGAGCAGCAGGAAGGCCAGGGGGAAGGCCGCCGCGCGCAGCATGGCCGGGCCCATGAGCAGCCAGACCGTGGCCACAAGGATGCCCACCAGGGCGTATTGCTCGATGACCAGCACGCCGCCGATCCGGGCCGCGAGCCAGCCCAGGCCGAGGAGAAGGATGGCGCCCAGGGCGCGCCAGTCCGGGGCGGTGCTCACGCCGGCCAGCACATGCCGGTTGCGCCAGGTCAGCCAGAGGGCGATGGGCAGGATGACGTAGCCATGGGCGAAGGTTTCCGAACGTTCCCAGATTTGCACCATGGACATGAAGGTGGGGTGCAGCAGGGCCGCCACCCCCAGCCAGGTCAGGGCCAGCAGCGGCACCGCCCGCCGCCAGCTCGTTCGCGCATCGATTTCCATCATGTCTCCAGAAGTTGGTCCACCCGGGCCAGGTTGGCCGCCCAGTTGTAATCGCGCAGCACCCGCAGGCGGGCGGCGCCGCCGAGGGAGGGAGCCTCCAGGGCGCGCAGCACCGCCGCCGTCATGGCCGCCTTATCGGCAGCCCGCAGGATTTCCTGATCCGGCAGGGCATCGATGCCCTCCAGGGCCTGGGGGGTGGCCACCACCGTCCTGGCCATGGCCATGCCTTCCAGGACCTTGTTCTGGATGCCCCGGGCGATGCGCAGGGGCGCCACCACGGCGGCGGCATGGGCCAGCCAGGGGCGGACGTCCTCCACGCGGCCGGTCACCAGGACGCCATCCCGGCCAGCCAGGGCCTGGACCTCCGCCGAGGGCTTGCCGCCGACGATGGCGAACAGGATTTCCGGTCGCGCGGCGCGCAGGGCCGGCAGGACCTCATGGGCGAACCAGACCACCGCGTCGACATTGGGCCAGTAATCCATGGCGCCGGTGAAGGCCACCGCCCGGCTGCCGGCCGGATAGGGATCGGGGTAGTCCCGCTCGGGGGAAAAGTAGTCCGCGTCCACGCCGTTGTGGTAGTGGCCCACCCTGGTGGCGCTTTCCGGCGCCAGGTCGCGGAAGTCCGCGGCCTCGGCGGCGGACACGAACAGGCTGGCGTCGAACTCGGCGGCCACCCGGCGCTCCCAGGCCAGCAGGCGCTCGCCTTCGCGGCGATACAGCCAGGACAGGGGCCAGGGCTTGGTGGGGGCGTACTGGCGCCATTTGTCGGAATCGATGTCGACGAAATCCATGATCCGCCGGACCCCCGGCCGGCCGATGACGAAACGGGCCATGGCCGAGGAATAGGCCAGCACCCGGTCGACGCCGCCGTCCAGATGCCGGTCCACCCAGGCCTGCATGCCGCCATCGCGATAGAACGGCAGGGTCAGGGGGTCGCCGGTAAGCAGGCCGGAGAGGGCGCGCAGCTTGCCCCAGCGGGGATCGATGCCCACCAGATGAGTGGACGCGCAAATCTGCCGCAGTTTGTCGGCGTGGCGCCAGTCCTCGGGGTCATCGACGAAGGCGCCCAGATGCAGGCGGTAGCGCCGGGCCAGATGCTCCAGGAGATGCCAGGCCCGGATCTTGTCGCCCTTGTTGGGCGGATACGGAATGCGGTGGGCGAGGAAGAGCAGCTCCGGCATGGCGCGGCCTCACCCCAGGTTCTTGACGATATGAGGCCCGAGGAAATTGGTCAGCGCCAGCGGCATGCGCTGCCAGGCCTTGATGAACAACCGGTACTTGGGATTGTTGGGATTGTTCTCGGGCACCCGGTCGGCGCGCACCAGCTTGTAGCGGTAATGTAGGGGCGTCGGCTCGAAGCCCCAGTTGCGCTTGAAGTCGTAGGGGCCGGTGCCCACCTTGCTGCGGCCGTAGTCGAATACCCGCGCGCCCCGTTCGCAGGCCCGGCGCATCAGTTCCCAATACTTGAAATCGTTGGCCGCCAGGTTGCGGGCTTCCAGGGCATCGCCGGCATAGTAGGGCAGGATTTCGTCGCGGAAATGGAAGCTGAGGACGCCGCTGACCACCTTGCCCTCGGGCGAACGCACCAGCAGCACGTCGCAGTCCCGGCCGAAGACCTCCCGCAGCAGGGCGAAGTAGCGTTTGGCCAGGGCGGGCGTGCCGTGCCGCCGCACGTTGTCGGCGTAGACCGCGAAGAACCCGTCCACGCCGGTCTCCATGTCCACCCGCAGGTCGTTCTTGATGCCCTTGCGCACCATGGCGCGCTGCTTGCGCGGGATGGCCAGCATGTTCTTTTCCACGTCCGGGTCCAGTTCCTTGCGGAAGGTGACGTAGAGTTCGGTGCCGGGCCAGTCGGCATGGGCCGGGGCGTCCCGGTCGCGATATTCCAGGTGGCCGACGCCGAGTTCGGCGGCCAGGTCCTGGGCATGCTGGTCCAGGGCGGCGCGGGCCGGGGGCGTGGCGGCGGCGATGCCGCCATAGACGCAGAACGGGGTGGACACCAGGCTGTGGCCGAACAGGCGGCTCTTCACCTCGGCCAGGGGCAGCACGCCCTCGATGCGGCCCGCCCGCTCCGCCAGCAGGAAATGGCTGCGGTGGCCGAAAGCCTGTTCGATGACCCGCTTCCAGCCGAAGCGATGGAAGAAGGTGGCTTCGGGCAGTCCCAGGACGAAGGCGTCCCAGGCGGCGGCATCGCTGTCGCGGGCGGCGCGTACGCTGAGAGTCATGCGGCGATTTCGTCGGCGTAGACCTGGTCGGCCCGGCCCCAGCGGAAATCGCGGCACAGCCGGTCCAGCTTCCTTTCCATGCGCCCCAGGTTGACGTAGTGGCGGAAGCGGCTTTTCAGGGGGGCGCCGGCGACCCGGGGCTGGCCCGGGTCCACCTCCCAGGGATGGAAATAGAACACGGCCGGGCGTCGATCATGGCCATTGACCCGACCGATCAGCCAGCGGGAAGCGGCATAGGGCAGCAGCCGGAAGAAGCCGCCGCCGGCGGCGGGTAGATTGCGCCCGCGCCAGTCCACCGTGGTGGGCGGCACTTCCAGCAAGGCGGGACAGTGATCCGGACGGTAGGGAAAACGAGGCGCGTCCGGCATGCCGTAATGGTCGTGGGCGATGGGATAGATGCTGGAACTGTAGCGGTGCCCCGCCTCCGCCAGGATGTCCAGGGCCCACAGGTTGCCCTGGCCGATGGAGAAGCTGGGGGCGCGGTAGCCGGCCACGGCGACGCCGCCGAGGTCCTCCAGAAGATGCTTGGCGCGCACCACGTCCTGATGGAACTCGCGCCGGGAGAGGGCCACCGCGCGCTGGTGGCCGAAGCCATGGCTGGCCAGTTCATGGCCGCTGTCGACGATGATGCGGACCACGCCGGGATAGCGCTCCGCGATCCAGCCCAGGGTGAAGAAGGTGGCGCGGATGCCGTGCCGTTCGAACAGGGCCAGGATGCGCTCCACGTTGGCCTCCACCCGGCAGGGCCAGCGTTCCCAGTCCCCCCGGGGGATAGTGTGTTCGAAGGCGCCGACCTGGAAGTAGTCCTCCACGTCCACGCTCATCACATTGGTGATGTGGGCGCCGCTCATGACGCTTCAGCTCCGCTTCTTGTCCGCGTCCAGCCAGGATCGCAGAAACTCCGCGATACGCACGGCGGCATGGCCGTCCCAGTGTTCCGGAATGCGACCGCGCTTGCCGCCGGTGGCCAGGATATCGGCAACACATTGCAGGATCTTGTCCGGCTCGGGCCCGGTGAGGGTGTTGGTGCCCTCGCTCAGGGTGATGGGACGTTCCGTGTTCTCGCGCAGGGTGACGCAGGGCACGCCCAGGGCGGTGGTTTCCTCCTGCAGACCGCCGGAGTCGGTCAGCACCAGCGTGGCGTCCCGGGTGAGGCCCAGCATCTCCAGGTAGCCCTGGGGCGGCAGCAGGCGGATGCCGGGCTGGGCGAGCAGGTCGGATAGGCCGAAGCGCTCGGCCGTGGCCCGGGTGCGCGGGTGGATCGGGAACACCACGTCCACCTGGCGGGCCACCTGGGCCAGGGTCTCCAGCAAGGCGCGAAAAACCTCGGGGTTGTCCACGTTGGAAGGCCGGTGCAGGGTGACCACGGCGTAGCCCCTGGCCGGCTTGCCGCCCAGGGTGGTCGCCGCCGGGACGGCCCGGTCGAGGTGGCTGCGCAGGGTGTCGATCATGACGTTGCCGACGAAATGCACCCGTTCCGGCGCGACGCCTTCCCGTTTCAGGTTGTCCAGGGCGGCGCGCTCGGTGGTGAACAGCAGGTCGGAGATCTGGTCGGTCAGCACCCGGTTGATCTCTTCCGGCATGGCCCGGTCATAGCTGCGCAGGCCGGCTTCCACGTGGATGACCTTGATGCCCTTCTTGGCGGCCACCAGGGCGCAGGCGATGGTGGAATTGACGTCGCCCACCACCAGCACCGCCCGCGGCTGTTCCGCGTCCAGCACCGGTTCGAAGGCGCGCATGATCTCGGCGGTCTGCACGGCGTGGCTGGCCGAACCCACCTCCAGATTGACGTCCGGCCGGGGGATGCCGAGCTGCTCGAAGAAGCTGTCGCTCATGGCCGGGTCGTAATGCTGGCCGGTATGCACCAGCCTGGCGGCGATGGACTGGTCGCGGAACGCCGCCATGATGGGGGCGATCTTCATGAAATTGGGGCGCGCGCCCACCACGCAGACGACCTCGCAAACGACCTCGCGGGCGGCCTCGGCGGTCATTCGCTTTCCTGGCCGGCGGTGACGGTGTAGAGAACCTTGCGAACCAGGGGAATCAGGCGGTTGAGGGAGCGCTCCATGGCCACCAGGCGCTCGTCCAGATTCTCCGGCAGGGCGGGCATGGAGGGCGCCGCCACGGGCTGGGGCGCGAATTGCGGCTCGACGGGCGCGGGCGCATGAGCGCGCGGCGCCTGGTGATGGACTTCCTGCTGGAGGTCGCCGATCACCTCCTGCACGGCGGCGGAATCCAGGTGGTTGCGCTCCTCCAGGTAGCCGAACAGCAGCAGGCGGTCGCACAGGGTGTTGATGCGCCGGGGCACACCGCCGGAGAACTGGTGGATGACGTCGAAGGCGTCCTCGCTGAAGGCGGGATTGCCCTGCCAGCCGGCGGTATTGAGACGGTGAACGATGTACTGGATGGTTTCGTTGCGATCCAGGGGGCCCAGGTGATAGGAGGCGATCACCCGCTGGCGCAGTTGCAGCATCTCCGGGCTCTGGATGGTGTCGCGGAATTCGGGCTGGCCCAGCAGGAAGCTCTGCAGCAGGGATTTGTCACCCTCGTGGAAATTGGACAGCATGCGCAGTTCTTCCACCGCGCGCGGGTTCAGGTTCTGGGCCTCGTCGACGATGAGCAGGGGGCGACGGTTCTGGCGCACCGCCAGGCGCAGGTAGTCTTCCAGGCTCTTGAGCAGGGCGGACTTGGTGAGCCCCTCAGCCTGCAGGCCGAAGGACGCGCACACGCTGCGCAGGGTGTCGTCGGCGTCGAGCTGGGTGCTGACCAGCTGGCCGATCAGGTAGCTGCCGTTCTCCAGCTTCTTCAGCAGGCTCTTGACCAGCAGGGTCTTGCCGGCGCCCACGTCGCCGGTGATGACGATGAAGCCCTCGCCCAGGGACAGGCCGTATTCCAGGTAGGCGAAGGCGCGCTTGTGGCCCTTGCTGGCGAAGAAGAAACGGGGGTCGGGGTTGAGTTGGAACGGCTTGTCCCTGAGGTGGTAGAAACTTTCGTACATCGTCAGAAACTCACGTTGAGGCGCGCCGCCACGGCGTTTTCCTTGTAGCTGTCGCCGGGCTGGTCGGAACTGCGCTGCTGGTGTCGCAAGCCCACGTTGGCGGACACCTTGGAGTCGAACTGATGAGTGACGGCCAGGCCAAGGTTCCAGAGGTCGTCGCCATCGCCGCCATTACTGGATTCCTCCTTCGACATGCCGCCGGACAGGGTAAAGGTGGTGCGGGGCGAAGTCTTCAGGTTCCAGGAACCCTGCAGGCCATAAGTCTTCTCGTCGCCGCCGCTGGACTGGTAGTCACGCTTGTTGAGGTAGGTGCTCAACAGGAATGTGCTGCGCCGTCGGGTATAGGTCACCGCACCGCTCAGGATCTTCGAGGTGTAGGTTTCGTCGGTCTGGGACTGGTTGACCAGATTGATGTTCAAACCCGGAACGGCGTTACAGCCCGCTGGCGGAATGGGCGAATTGGAATAGATGATGGCGCCTGCGCAACTATGCGCATAAAGGGTGCCGGCGTAGTCGAGAAATTGCTGCTTGGTGTCGGTCAGGTCTTCCTGGTAATTCAGCGTCCAATTGGACTGGCGGGTACGGTGGCTCAGGTTGAGCCCATAGGTCCTGCCGAAGGAACGCTGGCTGGTGGACGCTTTCAGGGAGGTGTGCAGGGTGGGATTCAGGGTGGCGCTGCCGCTAACGAAGTTGCCATTGTTATTGGAATGGTTGTAATACACGTCGGCGGAAAAGCGCCGGCTGGGCGTGTAGAACACGCCGAGACCATAGGTCTTGTAATCCTCCTCGTCCTCATCCACGCCGGTAAAGTCGTTCTTTTCCAGACTGGCCCGGGCGAGCAGGCCGAATTTCTTGCTCAGGGCGTAGCGGGCATTGAGGGAAGCGCGATCGTCGCCGGTGTCGTCGCTATCGCTATTGTTGGTCTCCGACTTGTCGTAACTGGCGCTCCAGGTCAGGGGGTAGTACAGGTTGCCGCTGACCGCGCTCAGCCGGTAGCGGGTTTTCCGGCCATCGGAGGTTTGCGAATCGTCGGAGATCACGTCATCAAAGGCCACCCGCGCTTCCACGGTGGCAAAGGAGCCCAGGCGACGCTTGAGATAGGGGCTGATGGAGTAAGCGCCGACCTGGGAGGTGTTGTTGATGCCGGAGATGCCGACTTGGCCGCCGCCGCCCACACCGCCGCCAATGCCGCCCACCCCGCCGACGCCCACCACCCCCGTATCCCCCGAACTGGCCCCCTCCCGCAACTGCTGGGAGATGCGCGCGGTGGCGTCCACGTAGAACCAGTCTTGCACCAGTTCCGCGAAGGCCTTGCCGTCCAGGCCGTGGTAGATGTCGTTGCGGCTGGAATCGCTGGCATAGACCAGCCCGGTCATGCGGTAGTCCGCCTGGACCTTCATGCGGCCGCCCTCACGCTGAATAGAGATCCCCGGCGTGATCTCGGTGATCCAGTCCGACTTGGCCTGACTGCTGCTGACCAAGTCGGGGTTATCCGAATAGACCTCCGACAGCGTGATCCTCGGCGTGATCTTCCAGTCGCCCGCCCATGCCAGGGCGGGCACAAGCAGGGCCAGTACAAGGAAGCGCCTACTGCTTTTGTTGCTGGCCGTACTCGCCATAACCGCCATACCCATAACCGTATCCATAGCCGTAGTAATCCATGCTGCCGCCGCGCGACGGCGCCTTGTTCAGCACGATTCCCACGTGTTCGCAATCCGTCAGATGAGACAGGGCATCCTTGACCGCCTCCTGGGGGGTGCGCGACGCCTCCACCACGAACACGATCTGGCCCATGTAGGATGCCAAGACTGTCGCCTCGCTGGTGGCCAACAAGGGCGGGCAGTCGAAAATGATGATCCGGTCGTGGTAACGGGTGGCGATGTCCTTCACGAAGTCTCGCATCGCCGAACTGGCCAGCAGCTCCGTGGCATGGGCGAAGCTTCGCCCCGCGGGCAGCACGGTCAGCTTGGCGATATCCGTCTTGATCAGAACATCGGAAAGTTCCAGCTTGGGATCCCGCAACACGTCCAGCAGGCCAAGATCGGCATCCAGCCCCAGGTAGCGCGGAATCGAAGACTTGGCCACGTCCGCGTCCACCAGCAACACCGTGGTTTCCAGTTCGGTGGCCATGCTGATGGCCAGGTTGATGGCGGTGAACGATTTGCCTTCGCCGGGGACGGAACTGGTGACCATGATCAGGTTGCCATTGGCGACCGGCGGATTGCCGCCGTGCCCCAGGGCGTTGGTGATCAGGGGGCGCTTGATCAGCCGGTATTCCTCGGCGATCTTGCTGCGGCCGGCATCCGGCGTCAGGGCGCCCATCAGCCGCAGCTTGGCCAGATCCACGGCGCCCCGCTGGCTGCCGATGACCGTCGCCGGACCGTCATCATTGTCATCCAGGGCGGGATACACGGGCTGCCGCGCCTGGGTGGTGGGCTCGGCGAAGGACGCTTCGGCGCGTTCGATGGCGGCCTCGATCAAGCGACCGCTCTCCTCCCGGGAAGCCGGCGATCGATTGGCATGGATGGTGGTGGCGGGGCTGTCCGGCTGGCCCAATTTACCCGCGGCACGTTCGATGATGCTCATGTCAGCTCCTTTGCCTACGCCGCCGGGGAGATCGCGAGGTAATAGATCAGCTGGGCGACCAGCGCCAGCCCCAGCGCAACGCCGCCAGCCATGAACATGAGGTTGCCGCGGCGGGCCTGTCGACGTCTTTGCTCCGTCTCGATCATCGTCACCATGCCCAGCAGGGGCACGCCGGTCAGATCCCGGAGCTGGCGCCGGCTATCCACGGTGGGGCGCATCAGGCCAAGCAGCAAGGCCACCGCCAGCCCCGCGCCGATGCCGCCCAGCGGCACCGTGGTAACCAGCAAGGGCCGATTCGGCCAGGCCGGCTGGTTGGGCACCCGCGGCGGGTCCACCACGCGGAAATCCACCACGTCGGTCTTGCTTTCGACTTCTCCGGACAGCGCCGCCGTTTCCCGGCGCGCGACCATTTCTCGGTATTTTTGCTGGTAGATTCCCAAGTCACGCGTGAGTTGGATGTATTCCGACTCGATCTGGGGGATGCGATCCACCGAGCGATAAAGGTCGGCACCTTTCCTCTCCAACTGACCCACACGCGCCTTGAGGGAAGCCATGTTGGCGTCCGCCTCGGCGATGGCGATGGTCAATTGCTGATACACCGGGTTCTGGGCTTTCACGGCGCTCGACGACTGCCCCTGGACCTCCGCCTTGAAGGCGTCCTGCTCCTGCTTTTTCTGCTCCTGCAGGCGGGCGATCAACTGCTTGGTGCGGGCGATGTCCGGGTGGGCATCGGTGTAGCGCAGGCGCAAGTTGTCCAATTGAGTCTGCAGCGCGCCGATGCGCCCATCCAGAGCGGAAGTGGTGGCCGTGACGGGCGCCGCTGTAGGCCCCGGAGCGACCAGGATTTCCTCCTGATCCTCGAGTTGCTGCTGCAACTGCTTCTTGCGGTTGGCCGCCTCGTCGAGATCCAGCTTGGCCTGCTCCAGGGCTTGCTTGACCTGGCTCAGCTTGGAATAGTAGTCACCCCCCTGGCCCGGCATCGTGCCCACATTGCGGCGCTTGAACTCCTCCACTTCCTTTTCTTTCTCCAGCAGCCTGGCCTCATAGGTTTTCAGCTGGTCCTCGATGAACTTCTGGGTATTGGAAATATCCTTGCGCGCCCCGCCCAGGCTGCTTTCGGTGAAGATGGTCAGCAAGGCCTGCACCACCCGTTTGGCCAGATCCGGATTGGCGTGCTGGTAGGCGATCGTGTAGAGATTCTCCCGGTTGGTTCCCGACAGCTTGATCTCCGCCGCCAGCCGTCTGTAAAGATCCTCCTGCTGTTGGGGCGTCTTGGCACGCAGATCCAGATCGGTCATGCGCGCCACTTTTTCCAGATTGGGGCGACTCGTCAGCGTGCGGGTCATCATGGCCACCTGCTGCTCGAAGTTCGGCGGAACCGCCAAGCCGGCCATCAAGGGGCGCAACAGCGACTGGGTATCCACATAGACGCGGGCCTGGGCCTGGTAACGGTTCTCGAGCAGATAGACCCAGACCCAGCCGACCACGGCGATCATCCATGCGGTGATGAGCACGACCCAACGCCTGCGCCATACCGCCAGGACATAGCCCATGACCTGATCGAACGATTCATTCATCCCGGAAATCTCCAGACAGGAAGCGCGGCCGTGTCCACAAGGCTCAGAACCAGCTTTCCGGGATGATCAGCACATCGCCGGGCAGGATATCCACGTTGGCGGACACGTCGCCGTCCTTCAGCAGATCCTCCAGCCTGACACCGTATTGCTGTGGCTTGCCGTCCACCACCCGCAGGATGCTGGCGCGATTGCCGTCGGCGAAATCGGTGATGCCGCCCACGGTGATCATCAGGTCGACCAGGGACATGTGCTCCCGATAGCTCAGGGACTGGGGCTTGGCCGCCTCGCCCAGGACGCGGATCTGCTGGTCGTAGGGGCCGATGCCGCCGCCCACGGTGACGGTGACCACGGGATCCTGGATGTACTTGGCGAGGATCTTCTCGATTTCCCGGGCCAGTTGGGTGGGGGTCCTGCCGCTGGCCTGCAGGTCCTCGGCCAGGTTCATGGTGACCTTGCCGTCCGGTCGGATGGGGAAGGAGCCGGAAACCTCCGGATTGCCCCACACGAACACGTTGATCGAATCCCCGGGTCCAAGGATGTAGAGCCATTCCGAAGCCGCGGCCGCCTTGTAGGGCACGGGCGTCGCCTTGGCCGGGGCCGGGGGATACAGGGGTTCGCTGGCACAGCCGGTCAACAGCCCCGCCAGAACACAGGGCAACACATAGCGTTTCATTCGGATTCTCCCACTACAGGTCAAGAAAGCGCGGTGGATTATGCCACAGGCCCATTGTCGGCATTTTTCATTGGAACTTGAGGGCAGGGGCGGCCCGGTAGCGAGGAGGCACGGGCCATCCCGCCCCGGCCCGGAAGGGGCTCAATCCAGGTTCAATCCAGCCAGCGCACCAGATAGTAAAGGCGGAATCCCTCCGAGGATCGGGAGGGTCCGCTGGCCACGGCCGCGTGGAAGCCCTGCTCCGGCCGCGCCGCGGCGCGGGCCTCCGCCTCCGACGCGCAGACCCGCACGCAGCCCTCGGGGAAACGCTTTCTGTTGCGGCCCTTGGGCGCATAGACGACCACATGGCCCGTGCCCACGACCGACCCCTCGGAATCGGATATCAGGCTGGCGATGGCCTCGGCCATCAGTTCAGCTTCTTGCCCGGGGGCACGAACCGCATGGCCTGGGAAGCCGCGGGCTCGTCCGCGTAGCCGGGCCGCTCATCGCGGGACAGGCCGAGGGCCTCCGCGAGTTCGGCCTCGCGGGCGGAAATCAAGCCCAGGCACATGCGGATGTTTTCCACGGTATCAGGGGAGAAGGGGCTGGGCACCCCGTCCCGGGGCGCCACATCGCGCACGATGGAAGTCAGCGTCTTGCGCATCGCCCGCAAGATCTGCTGCTCCTTGGAGAGCTCGGTTTCACTGGTCATCATCACGCCCGGTGGAGGAAATTCGGGGCATTGTCCTCATCCCCCGCCCACCCGGTCAACCTCGGGCGGAGCAGGGGAAATGCCCGCCCGGCCTTCCCGCCCATGCCTATGCCTTGGGCGAGCCTCTCAAGTAAACTGGCCGCCCGCCGATAAAAACATACTCATTTACGAGTTGGCATCATGGACTTCAAGCCCACACTCCCCGTGATCATCGCCCTGGCATTGACCGGCTGCGCCACCAATGGCGACCCGCGCGACCCCCTGGAGCCCATGAACCGCGCAATCCATGGCTTCAACGAAGGTTTCGACAGGTATCTGCTGCGGCCCGTGGCCGAAGGCTACGACACGATCATGCCGACCTTCGCCCAGACCGGCGTGCGCAATTTCTTCGCCAACCTGGACGACATCACGGTGGTGGCCAATGACATCCTCCAATTCAAGCTGGAACAGGGCGCGCGGGACTTCATGCGGCTCGCCTTCAATTCCACCTTCGGGATGTTCGGACTGCTGGACGTGGCGGGTGAAATGGGCCTGAAAAAGAACAACGAGGATTTCGGCCAGACCCTGGGCCGCTGGGGCGTCGGCACCGGGCCCTATCTGGTATTGCCCATCATGGGACCGAGCGATATCCGCGATACCGCCGGCTTCCTGGTGGATTCCAGCTACACCGACCTGGTGCGCAACCACGACGACGTCTCCACCCGCAATCCCGTCCTCGCCCTGCGCCTGATCAGCCGCCGCGCCGATCTGCTGGACGCCAAGCGCGCCATGGATGCCGCCGCGCTCGACGGCTACGAATTCAGCCGCGACCTCTATCTGGAACGCCGCAAGGGCCTGGTCCACGACGGCAAGCCCCCCCTCGACGAGGAATGAACAAGGCCTTCATCCGCGAAGACACGCCGGAGGACGAGGATGACGCCGAACTCCCCGCCCTGCCGGCCGGCACGAAGAACTACATGACCCCCGCGGGCCATGCCCGCATGCAGGCCGAACTGGCGCGCCTGGTCCGGGTGGAACGCCCGGAGGTGGTGAACATCGTATCCTGGGCCGCCGGCAACGGCGACCGCTCGGAAAACGGCGACTACATCTACGGCAAGAAACGGCTGCGGGAAATCGACCGGCGCATCCGCTTCCTCAGCAAGCGCCTGGAAAACGCCCTGGTGGTGAATCCCCGCGAGCAGCGGAACACCGATGCCGTCTTCTTCGGCGCCACCATCACCCTGCTGGACGAGGCCGGCGAGGAAATCCGCTACAGCATCGTCGGCCTGGATGAAGCCGACCCGGGCCGCAACCGGATCTCCTGGATATCCCCCCTGGCCCGCGCCTTGCTGAAGGCAAAGGCGGGCGACAGCGTCCGTTTCCAGGCTCCCGGCGGCACGCGGGAACTGGAAATCGTGGCCATCGACTACCTGGACCTGGACTGAACCCGGTGCCAAACCCGCACCCCGCCAGGGACATGCTTCCGCTATGATGCATCATCCCAACCCGAGGCCCGGCCCATGACTTCCATCCGCATCCTGCTGGTCGACGATCATCCCATGCTGCGCCTGGGTGTCCGCCGTTCCCTGGAAAACGAGGAGGGCTTCGCCGTCGCGGAGGAGTGCGCCGACCTGGCCTCGGTGCGGGCCTGGCTGTCCTCCGGCGGCAAGGCGGACGTGGCCATCCTGGACCGCAGCCTGCCGGATGGCGACGGGCTGGAGGTGGTTCCCCTGCTGAAGGCCGCCGGCATGAAGGTCATCGTGCTGACCGTGGAGGACGACGACGAGGAAATCCGCGCGGCGGTGGATGCCGGGGTGGATGGCTACCTGCTGAAATCCTCCGACACGGAGCAGATCATCCATGCCATCGGCATCGTGCTCCAGGATGCCGGCGCCTTCCCGCCCCAGATCGTGCAGAAACTGACGCGCGCCGGCGGCGAGCATCCCCTGGAGAAGCTTTCGCCCAGGGAGCTGGAAATCGCGGAATACGTGGCCCAGGGCCACAGCAACAAGGTGATCGGCGGCAAGCTCAATCTTTCCGACAACACCGTCCGCAATCATCTGGCCAACATCATGCAGAAGCTCAACTTCCACAACCGGGTCCAGGTCGCCACCCTGGTGCTCCAGCATCTCAGGAAAACCCGGCGCGCCTGAATCATCGCCGGCGGCATCGGGATGCCTGTCGGCGAAATGGCGGAAAAATGGCGAAAAGCAAGCGGCGCGGCCGCTGATAAAATGCCGGCCTCGCCCCTTCAACCGGAAACCGGACCTTGGATCTCTCCCCGTTGTTCATCGCTTTCGTCCTCGGCATCGTCGAGGGGCTGACCGAGTTCCTGCCGGTCTCGTCCACCGGCCACCTGATCATCGTTGGCAGCCTGCTGGACTACACCGACGAGCAGAGCAAGGTGTTCAAGATCGTCATCCAGCTCGCCGCCATCCTGGCGGTGTGCTGGGACTATCGCGCGCGCATCGCCCGGGTCGCCGGCGGCCTGAAGTCGGATCCGGCGCAACGACGCTTCGTCGGCCATCTGCTGGTGGCGTTCATGCCGGCCGCCATCCTCGGCGTGCTGTTTCACGGCGCCATCAAGGCCTATCTGTTCAATCCCCTCACCGTCGCGGGCGCCCTCGTCGCCGGCGGCCTGGTGATCCTCTACATCGAGAAGCGCGCCTATCACCCGCGCCTGCAGAGCGTCGACGAGATGGACTGGAGGGTGGCGCTGAAAGTGGGTTTCGCCCAGGCCATGGCCATGTTTCCCGGAGTCTCCCGCGCCGGCGCCACCATCATGGGCGGCCTGATCTTCGGCCTGTCGCGCAAGGCGGCCACCGAGTTCTCCTTCTTCCTGGCCATCCCCACCATGCTGGCGGCGACGGCCTACGACCTCTACAAGAATTGGGCCCTGCTGGACCTGGGCGACCTGCCGGTGTTCGCGGTCGGCTTCGCCGCCTCCTTCGTCGCCGCCATGATCGCGGTGAAGGCCTTCTTGGGCTTCGTCTCCAACCACACCTTCGTCGGCTTCGCCTGGTATCGCATCGTCTTCGGCCTGGTGGTGTTGCTGACCGCCCAGATGGGCTGGGTGGACTGGGCCGGCTGAATCACGCCCCCGGCCTGCCTCAGGCCTCGGCCAGGGCCGTCTCGTAGATCAGGCGGCGGATTTCCGCCAGCAACTCGTCCTCCTGGTAGGGCTTGCCCATGTAGGCGTTGACGCCGATTTCCAGGGCGTGGCCGCGATGCTTCTCGGCGGTGCGGGAGGTGATCATGATGATGGGCAAGTCGGGGGCCAGGCTGCCGGAGCGGATGGCCCGGGCCACCTCGAAGCCGTCCATGCGCGGCATCTCGATGTCCAGCAGCATGACGGCGGGTATTTCCGCCTCCAGCATTTCCAGGGCTTCCACCCCATCCCGAGCGGTCGTCACCCGGAAGCCTTCCCGCGCCAGGAAACGGCTGGTGATCTTGCGCACGGTGAGGGAATCATCCACCACCATCACCAGGGGCAGGGATTCGGTGGTGGCTTCCTCCTCCTCCACGCTCGAGGGGGGGGCGCGCTCGGCGAGCTGGAAGGGATTGAGGATGAGGGCCACGCGGCCGTCGCCCAGCACCGTGGCGCCGCTGATGCCGGCGATGCGGGCCAGTTGCGGGCCGATGTTCTTCACCACCGCCTCGAAGTTGCCTTCCATGGCGTCCACCCGCACCGCGAGACGCTGTTCCCCCGCCTTCAGCAGCAGGATGGTGCGGAAACGTCCCTCGCCGGGCTGGGCCTTGCGACCCACCAGTTCGGCCAGGGTGCGCAGGGGATAGGCCTCGCCGGAGAACTCCAACCGGCCCGCCTCGTGCAGGGCATGGACCTGATCGGCGCGGACTTCCCGCACCAGGGCCACCAGGTTGGCGGGCAGGGCATAGGTTTGTCCCCCGGCGCGGGCGAGAACCACCTGGGTGAGCGCCAGGGTCAGGGGCAGGCGGATGGTGAAGCGGGTGCCCTTGCCGGACTCGGTGTCCAGGCGCACCCGGCCACCGATGCCGGCGATCTCGTTCTTCACCACGTCCAGGCCGACCCCCCGGCCGGCGACCTCGGTGACCGCCTCGGCGGTGGAAAAGCCCGAGCGGAACAGGAAATGTTCCAATTGCTCGGGTGACGCGTCTTCCTCCGGTTGCATCCAGCCGAGGGCCTCGGCCCGGGCCCGGACGGCGGCGAAGTTGACGCCGGCGCCATCGTCGGCCAGGGTGAGGACGATTTCATTGCCTTCCTGGCGGGCGGTCAGGCGGATCTCGCCGTGTTCCGGCTTGCCGGCGGCCACCCGGGCCGCCGGGGTTTCCAGGCCGTGGGCCACGGCGTTGCGCACCAGATGCTCCAGGGGCGCGGCGATCTTTTCCAGCACCACGCGGTCGAGTTCGGTCTGGCCGCCGTCCAACTCCAGTCCGCCCTTGCGGCCCGTCTCCCTGGCCGCCTGGCGCGCGACCCGGTGCAGCCGCTCCGCGAGCGTGCCGAGGGGCACCATGCGGATATGCATGAGTTCCTGCTGCAGGGTGCGGGCCATGCGCGACTGCTGGATGAGGGCGCTGTCCGCCTCGTTGAGGCCGGCGAGCAGGTTGTCCTGGGCGGTGGAAACGTCGTTGACGCTTTCCGCCATCAGGCGGGTGAGTTCCTGCAGGCGGGAGAATCGATCGAATTCCAGGGGGTCGAAATGGCTCTCGTCCACCTGGGACAGGCGGGAACGCATCTGGGTCTCGGCCTGGATTTCCAGCTCGCGCAACTGGCCGCGCAGGCGCTCCACGTTGCTGGCCAGTTCCAGGGCGGTCTGCTTGTAGGCATTCAGCACGTTTTCGATGCGGGCGCGGGCGATGGCCACCTCGCCGGCTTCGTTCAGCAGGGTATCCAGGATGTCCGCCCTGAGGCGCATGGCCCGGCGCGAACGCGATTCCTCGCCCCTGGGCGCGGTCCGCGCCACCGCCGGCGGCATGGCGGGAACCGCGGAGGGCGCGCCTGCCGCGACCGGCTCCGCCGGCGCCAGGGGCGGGGTTGCCGCCTCGACCGGTGTCGAGTCCGGCGGCGGCCGGGTTTCGATCAGGGCGGCGGGCTCCGCGCTGGCGCCGGGCTCGCTCCCCTTGAGTCGTTCAATCATTTCGGCGTGGCGGTCGTACTCCGCTTCCACCTCATCCAGGAAGGCCGTGTCGGCCGGCGCGTCGGCCAGGGCGTCGACCCGGGTTTCCAGCGCGTGCACGGATTCCCCCAGCACCATGGCGCCGGCCATGCGCGAGGACCCCTTCAGCGTGTGCAGGGCGCGTTTCAGGGCATCGCGGGCCGGCAGCCCGGCGGGATCGGCGCGCCACTCCCGCAAGGATTCGCCGATGCGGGGCATGAGCTCGGCGGCTTCCTCGAGGAAGATCGGCAACAGTTGTTCATCCAGGTCGTCCACCGCCCGCGGGGCCGGAGGCGGGGCGGCGGTCACCGCCGCCCCGGCTTCGGGAACCGGCGCCAGCCCGGCATCCGCGGCGGGCGCCTCCAGCTCGGCCAGCCAGTCGGCCACCTGGGGCATGGCCTCGGGGAAACGCCGCCCGAGAATGCCGCGCACGCTCTCCGCCAGCAGGCCGATGGCCCCCTCGACGCGGGAAACCGCCCCGTCGGCCAGGGCCAGGGTCTTGTCGGGCCAGCGTCCGGCCCAAAGCTCGATGTCGTGGGCGGCATCGGCCAGGGGCGTGAAACCGGTGGTCCTGGAAATCCCGGCCAGGGTATGGGCGGCGCGGATGAAGCCCTCCCAGGCGGCGGGGCGGCGGCCTTTCGCCATTTCGGCCAGGGCGCCGGTCAGGTCGGCCAGCCGCTGCCCGGCCTCCTCGGTGAAAATGTGGAACAGCTCGGCCGGCAGGCCATGCCCCCCGATCTCCACGACCTCATCCAGGGGTTCCCGCCGATCGGGCTCCGCGGTGGCGGTTTGATCGTCCACGTCTGTAGCGCTCTGTCGATCGCCGGCGTCCTGGATGCTCACCGCCGGGACGCCGGCTTCAGGCTTTGGGAGTGGATCCCCCCCCGGTGGCGCATCGGCGCCTCGCAAGCGCCGCGCCGCCTGGATGAGGGGCGCGGACTCGACCTGGGCGCGACCCTGCTCCTCCAGCTCCGTCACCCAGACCTGGAATGCGTTGGCGGCATCCTCCAGGAAACCCAGCATGTCGGGATTCGGCGCCTTCTCATCCCGCAGCCAGGCATTGAGGGTTTGCTCCACCTCCCAGGCCACCTCGGCCAGCTCATTCATGCCCACCATGCGGCCGCTGCCCTTCAGGGTATGGAAGCCCCGGCGCACGAAGGCGAAAGCCTCGTGATCGTAGGGGCTCACGTGCAGGCGGGCGACCTGGACGGCGATGCCGCCGAGAACCTCGTTGGCTTCCTCGATGTAGGTGCTCAGCAGTTCCCGGTCGATGGTCTCGTCGGAGGCGCCCGCCAGGCGCATGGCCTCGGCGCTGGGCGCCGGGGCGCTGGCGGAGGCGCCCCCCAGGCCGTCCAGCGCCCGCCTGAGCGCTTCGGGCGCGGCCGCGGCATTCAGGGCCTCGAGGGCGGCGTCGGCCTGGCCGCGCAAGCCGGCATCACCGACCAGGTCGGCATCCCGGGCCAACTGCTTGAGATCGGATCTCAGGGATTCCCGTTGCCCGGCGTCGGCGCCCGTCGCCGCCCACTGTTCGACGGACTCCTTGAGGCGTTCGGTTTCCGCGCGGATCTGGCTTTCCACCGACGCCTCGGCGACCGGCACCACCTCGGGCCGCGCGAGCAGGCCGGCCAGGGCCCGGCTGTCGTCGCGCCCGTAGCGCAGGGCATCCATGTACAAGCCGAGGGTGGACAGGGCCTCGGCCACCCAGTTGAGGTTCTCCGGCGCAATCTGGGCATCCGGCTCGGTGAAATGCTGGATGCGCAGGATGGCTTCGTCGACCAGGTTGGCCGCCACCTCCAGTTGCAGGATATTCAGGGCGCCCAGGATCTGCTTCATCAGCCCGGGCACCAGGGGCAGGCCGGCCCGCTCCCTGGCGTCGCGGAAGAATCGGTCGAGAATCTCTTCCACCTGGTTGAGGTTGGCCTGGATTTCCTGGGTGACCTGGGCCACCACCAG
>WBZT01000315.1_pt1 | contig 41301 bp, 42 predicted proteins | sample 5204241 | NCBI WGS metagenome assembly WBZT01 (sample SAMN12344358, study PRJNA552823) | activated sludge metagenome | biome: Activated sludge suspended growth; feature: Nitrification reactor; material: Wastewater; isolation source: activated sludge from nitrification reactor of wastewater... | reverse complement strand
GAGCAGGCGCGAGGTGACGTAGGTGTAGTCCGGGTCCTTCTCGATCAGGGAGCGGGCGGACAGGATGAGGGACTTGCGCACCTCGTCCATGGGCACGCCGTCGTAGATGTCCCGCAGGGTGGCCTGCAGGATGGCCTGGGGATGGGTTTCCGGCAGGCCCTCGCAGGCGGCGGAAACGATGGCGGCGAGGTGATCCAGGTTCAAGGGCCGGCGCTCGCCGCTCTCCAGGCAGAACAAAGCATGGTCCTGGGCCTGCTGGCGCTTCTGCTTGTTGCGCTCCTCGTTGCGCTTCTCCCGGTAGAGCACGTAGGCCCGGGCCACTTCGTGCTCGCCGGAGCGCATCAGGGCCAGTTCCACCTGGTCCTGGATGTCCTCGATGTGGAAGGTGCCGCCGTTGGGCTGGCGCCGGATCAGGGCGGACACCACGTTGTTGGTCAGGTTCTCCACCAGTTCGCGGATGCGGGCGCTCGCCGCCGCTTGTCCCCCGTTGACGGCGATGAAGGCCTTGGTCAGGGCGATGGAGATCTTGCCGGGCTCGAAGGCCACCACGGCGCCGTTGCGGCGGATGATCTTGTGGTCGGCGTAGGGCGAGGCGGGGGGCGATTCTTCGTGGGAAACCGGGGGGAGGTGGGACAGGCTGGCGGCGGATGGAATATCGGCGGCGGATTGCATCGGTGCGTCTCCTTTGGGATGGCTGCCCAATTCGCCCCGGGCAGCCGGTTGTCTATTAGAAAACACTAAATATAGTGTTCTGCGGACGTATTTAAACTAATTCTAGTGTCCGCTCAGATCGCGTCAATCGTTTTTTTATGCACAGCTTATCCACCGGGTTATCTACAGGGAGGTGGGAACGTGGGCCTGGATTCCACCGGGCCTGGCCGGCCTTTTCCGGACTTATCCACACGGTGCACAGGCCGGCTCGCGGTATCATGGCGGCCATTTTTTGCATCGCACAGAACACGAAAACCATGCGCAACTCCGCCGTTCTCCTGATCGCCTGCCCGGACAAAAAAGGCCTGGTGGCCGCCATCGCCAACTTCCTGCTCAGGCACAACGCCAACATCCTGCACGCCGACCAGCACCAGGACAGCGCCGCCGGGTTGTTCCTGATGCGGGTGGAATGGTCCCTGGAAGGCTTCGAGCTGGGCCTGCACAAGTTCGACGAGGCCTTCGGGCCCATCGCGGCGGAACATCACATGGCCTGGACCCTGTCCCTGTCCAGCGTCAAGCCGCGCCTGGCCATCTTCGTGTCCAAGTTCGACCACTGCCTGGCCGACCTGCTCTACCGCCACCATGCCGGCGAGCTGTATTGCGACATCCCCCTCATCGTCAGCAACCACCCGGACACCCACTGGCTGGCCGAGGCCTACAAGATCCCGTTCCAGCACATCCACGTGACCAAGGACAACAAGCCGGAAGCCGAGGCCCAGCAGCGCGCCATCCTGGCGGCCCACCACGTGGACTTCATCGTCCTGGCCCGCTACATGCAGGTGCTCTCCCCGGATTTCATCGCCCACTACCCCAACCGCATCATCAACATCCACCACTCCTTCCTGCCCGCCTTCCACGGCGCCAAGCCCTACCAGCGCGCCTTCGAGCGCGGCGTGAAGCTGATCGGCGCCACCAGCCACTACGTCACCGAGGTGCTGGACGACGGCCCCATCATCGAGCAGGACGTGACCCGCATCAGCCACCGGGACGACCTGGACGACCTGGTGCGCAAGGGCGCCGACCTGGAAAAGGTGGTGCTGTCCCGGGCGGTGCGCTGGCACATCGACAACCGCATCCTGGTCTACGGCAACAAGACGGTGGTGTTCGACTGACCGTCATCCGCGGTTCAAGCGCGGCGCGGATAATCCGATAACCACAAAAACCCCGGAGATTCCATGAAAACCATCCTCATCACCGGCGGCGCCGGCTACATCGGCTCCCACGCCTGCGTGGAATTCCTCGACGCCGGCTACGACATCGTCGTGCTGGACAACCTGTGCAACAGCAGCGCCGAATCCCTGGTGCGGGTGCGCGAGCTGACGGGCATGGATTTCCCCTTCGTCCAGGCCGATATCCGCGACCGGGCGGCACTGGATGCCGTGTTCCGCGACCACGACATCGACGCCGTGATCCACTTCGCCGGGCTGAAGGCGGTGGGCGAGTCGGTGGCCAAGCCCCTGCTCTATTACGACAACAACATCGGCGGCAGCGTCACCCTGTTCGAGGCCATGCAGGCGGCGGGGGTGAAGACGGTGGTGTTCAGCTCCTCGGCCACGGTCTACGGCGACCCGGCCACGGTCCCCATCCGCGAGGATTTCCCGGTGGGCGCCACCACCAACCCCTATGGCCGCGGCAAGCTCATCGTCGAGCAGATCCTGGGGGACGTGGCCGTCGCCGACCCGGCTTGGCATATCGCCCTGCTGCGCTATTTCAACCCGGTGGGCGCCCACAAGAGCGGCCGCATCGGCGAGGACCCGCGCGGCACACCCAACAACCTGATGCCCTATATCTCCCAGGTGGCGGTGGGCCGGCGCGAGCACCTCAACGTGTTCGGCAACGACTACCCCACCCCGGACGGCACCGGCGTGCGCGATTACATCCACGTGGTGGACCTGGCCCAGGGCCACGTGAAGGCGGTGGAGAAACTGGACGAAGGCCCCGGCGTGCGCATCTGGAACCTGGGCACGGGCCACGGCTACAGCGTGGTGGAAATGGCCCGGGCCTTCGAGAAGGCCAGCGGCCGGCCGGTGCCCTACCAGTTCGCGCCGCGCCGAGCCGGCGACATCGCCCAGTGCTATGCCGACCCGGCCAGGGCGGAACGGGAACTGGGCTGGAAAGCCCGCTTCGGCCTGGCGGAGATGTGCGAGGACACCTGGCGCTGGCAGTCCATGAACCCGAATGGTTTCGAAGGGAGCAAGAAATGATCCTGGTCACCGGCGGCGCCGGCTTCATCGGCGCCAACTTCGTCCTGGACTGGCTGCGGCGGCAGCACGAGCCGGTCCTCAACCTGGACAAGCTCACCTACGCGGGCAACCCGGAAAACCTGACATCCCTGCAAGGGGATGGCCGGCATATCTTCGTCCAGGGCGACATCGGCGACCGCGCCCTGATCGCCAGGCTGCTGGCCGAGCACCGGCCCCGGGCCATCGTCAACTTCGCCGCCGAGTCCCACGTGGACCGCTCCATCCACGGCCCGGAAGACTTCATCCAGACCAACATCGTCGGCACCTTCCACCTGCTGGAGGAAACGCGCGGCTACTGGATGAACCTGTCGGACGCCGACAAGGCCGCCTTCCGCTTCCTGCACGTCTCCACCGACGAGGTCTACGGCTCCCTGGGCCCGGACGACGCTCCCTTCACCGAGGAAACGCCCTTCGCCCCCAACAGCCCCTATTCCGCCAGCAAGGCCAGTTCCGACCACCTGGTGCGGGCCTACCACCACACCTACGGTCTGCCCACGCTGACCACCAACTGCTCCAACAACTACGGCCCCTACCAGTTCCCGGAGAAGCTCATCCCCCTGATGATCCTCAACGCCACGAAGGGCAAGCCCCTGCCCATCTACGGCGACGGCATGAACGTGCGCGACTGGCTCTACGTGACCGACCACTGTTCCGCCATCCGCGCCGTGCTGGAGCAGGGCCGCCTGGGCGAGACCTACAACGTGGGCGGCTGGAACGAGATGCCCAACCTCTCCATCGTCAAGACCGTGTGCGGCCTGCTCGACGAGATGCGCCCCGACCCCGCCGGCCCCCACGAGCGCCTGCTCACCTACGTCAAGGACCGCCCCGGCCACGACCGCCGCTACGCCATCGACGCCGGCAAGATCCACCGCGAACTGGGCTGGAAGCCGGCGGAGACCTTCGAGACCGGCATCCGCAAGACCGTGGCCTGGTACCTGGACAACATGCAATGGGTCGAGAATGTGGCCAGCGGGGCGTATCGGGAGTGGGTTGGCAAGCAGTATGGGGATGGGGGATGAGGAATGGGGGATGGGGAACACCATGTGCGGCCGCACTACCGCCTGGAGGCTTGGAAAGAGGCGATGGCCTTGGTCAAGATGGTCTATACCGCGACGCAATCCTTCCCCAAGGACGAGTTGTACGGCTTGACCAACCAGATGCGCCGGGCCGCGGTGTCCATACCCAGCAACATTGCCGAAGGCGCGGCCAGGAGCAGCAAGAAGGAGTTCGTGCAGTTCCTATCGATTGCCCGAGGTTCCCTGAGCGAGTTGGAAACACAACTGCTCATTTCAACCGATCTTGGATACCTCGATGGAAAGCATGACGTGTTCGCCAAGATAGACCGTTTATCCCGTCTGATTACCGGCCTGCAGAAACACAATGAACAGTGACCCCACGATGCCAAACCCCCATCACCCATCCCCCATTCCCCATCCCCCAAGAAAGGGCATCATCCTCGCCGGCGGCTCCGGCACCCGCCTGTACCCCGCCACCCTGGCGGTGTCCAAGCAGCTGCTGCCGATCTACGACAAGCCCATGATCTATCACCCGCTCACCACCCTCATGCTGGCGGGCATCCGCGACATCCTGATCATCTCCACCCCCCAGGACACGCCCCGCTTCGAGCAGTTGCTGGGGGACGGCGGCCAGTGGGGGCTGAACCTGGGCTACGCCGTGCAGCCCAGCCCGGACGGCCTGGCCCAGGCCTTCGTCATCGGCGCCGATTTCATTGGCGATGCGCCCTCCGCCCTGGTGCTGGGCGACAACATCTTCTATGGCCACGAGATGGCCCAGGACCTGCGCGCCGCCAGCGCCCAGGCCAGCGGCGCCACGGTGTTCGCCTACCGGGTGCACGACCCGGAGCGCTACGGCGTGGTGGAGTTCGACGCCCAGGGCCGGGCCGTCAGCCTGGAGGAAAAACCCCAGGCGCCCAAGTCCAACTACGCCGTCACCGGCCTGTATTTCTACGACAACAGGGTGGTGGACGTGGCCCGCGACCTGAAGCCTTCCCCCCGGGGCGAGCTGGAAATCACCGACGTCAACCGGCAGTACCTGGACTGGGGCGAACTCAACGTCGCCATCATGGGCCGCGGCCATGCCTGGCTCGACACCGGCACCCACGAATCCCTGCTGGAAGCGGGCCTGTTCATCGAGACCATCGAGAAACGCCAGGGCCTCAAGATCGCCTGTCCGGAGGAAATCGCCTACCGCCAGGGCTATATCGACGCGGCGCAGGTGGCCCGCCTCGCCGAGCCCCTGAAGAAAAACGCCTATGGCCAGTACCTGCTGGCCATGCTGAACGAACGAGTGTTTTGAAACGGGGAGGAGGAATGGGGGATGGGGAATGGGAAAGAGCGAACCCCTCACCCTCCCATCCCCATCCCCATCCCCATCCCCCATCCCCCATCCCCAAGAACTCCTATGAACGCGATCAAAACCATCCTGCCGGGCGTGCTGGTGCTGGAGCCCAAGGTCTTCGGCGACGCCCGGGGCTTCTTCCTGGAAAGCTGGAACAGGCAGACCTTCGCCGACCTGGGCCTGGACGCGGAGTTCGTGCAGGACAACCATTCCCGCTCGGCGAAGGGCGTGCTGCGCGGCCTGCACTACCAGCTGAATCAGCCCCAGGGCAAGCTGGTGCGGGTGACGAGCGGCGCGGTGTTCGACGTGGCCGTGGACCTGCGCAAATCCTCGCCCCACTTCGGCAAGTGGTTCGGCTGCGAACTCTCCGCCGAGAACCAGCGCATGCTCTGGATTCCCCCCGGCTTCGGCCACGGCTTCCTGGTATTGAGCGAATCCGCCGACTTCCTCTACAAGACCACCGCCTATTACGCGCCCCAGTGGGACCGGGGGGTGCGCTGGAACGACCCGGACATCGGCATTGCCTGGCCGCTGGCGGGCGAACCCCAGCTTTCCGCCAAGGATCAGGTGGCGCCCCTGCTCAAGGACGCCGAGGTCTACCCGTGAGGGGCCAGCCGCGCATCCTGCTGACCGGCCGCAACGGCCAGGTGGGCTGGGAACTCGCCCGCGCGCTCTCCACTTTGGGCGAGGTGGTGGCCACGGACAGCAGGACGATGGACCTGGCCGACCAGGACGCCATCCGCCGCGTCATGGCCACGGTCAAACCCCGCGTCATCGTCAATCCCGCCGCCCATACCGCCGTGGACAAGGCCGAAGGCGAGCCGGACCGGTCCCGCGCCATCAACGCCATCGCCCCCGGCGTCCTGGCGGAAGAAGCGGAGAAGCTCGGCGCCCTGCTGGTGCACTACTCCACCGACTATGTGTTCGACGGTTCGGGCGCGACACCGTGGCGGGAAGAGGATGCGACCGGCCCCCTCAACGTCTATGGCGCCAGCAAGCTGGAAGGTGAGAACGCCATCCGGGAAAGATGCCGCCGCCACCTGATCTTCCGCACCTCCTGGGTCTACGGCCTGCGCGGGGCCAACTTCCTGCTGACCATGCGCCGCCTCATGCGGGAGCGGCCCGAGCTGAAGATCGTCGCCGACCAGATCGGCGCGCCCACCTGGTGCCGCGGCCTGGCGGAGGCCACGGCCCAGGCCCTGGCCCAGGTCACCTCCCCGGCGCGGGGCGCCGACAGGCCGGAACCCTGGGGGGTGTACCACATGACCAACGCCGGCGAGACCTCCTGGCACGGTTTCGCGGGGGCCATCCAGGACATCGACGCGCCGGCGCATTTGGCCAATGAGCCGGCCCGGCTGCTGCCCATCCCCAGCGCCGACTATCCGACGCCGGCCCGGCGCCCCCTCAACTCCCGCCTGGACAACGACAAGCTGGCGCGGGTGTTCGGCATCCGGCTGCCGCATTGGCGGAAGGCCCTCGAACTCTGCATGGCGCCATGAACAAGCGCGCCTCCGGCCCGCCGCGACGCCCCCGCAACCCGGTGGCCAAGGCGGTGCGCACGCCGGCCTTCAAGCAAAGGGTGGTGCCGGACAAGCGCCGGAGCGCCAAACTCAAGGATCTGGAAAAGATTCCGGACGGCCCGCCGGAAACCAGGGAGGACGACTGAGGGCGCGAGCCGCTCAGCGCCCCAGCACCACTTCCAGCACGAACTTCACGCCGACGTAGGCCAGCAGCAGGCTCATGAAGCCGGCCAGGGTCCAGGAGATGGCGGTGCGGCCGCGCCAGCCGTAGACCCGCCGGCCCAGCAGCAGGGCGGCGAAGATCAGCCACGAGGCGAGCCCGAACACCGTCTTGTGGTTGAACGGCAGGGCCTGGCCGAATATCTCCTCGGCGAAGAACACGCCGGAGAGCAGGGTCAGGCTCAACAGCGCGAAGCCGGCCTGGATCATGCGGAACAGCAGCTTCTCCAGGGTGAGCAGGGGCGGCAGGCCGGCGACGATGGTGGGCGGCACCGCCTTGTGCAGGTGCTTTTCCGCCAGGGCGATGAGCACCGCGTGCAGGGCGGCGATGGTGAACAGGCTGTAGGCGGCGAAGGCCATGGCCAGGTGCACCTTGAACAGCGGCGAGGCGCTGTGGGCGGCGGCGCGCGGGATGGGTGATACCGCCTCGACCAGCACCGCGACGCCGGCGAAAATCATGACGAAGGCCTGCAGGCCGCCCAGGTGATAGCGCCACGCGGCGACCGCGTACACCATCACGGTCAGGGCCGCCACGGCGGAAAGGGACGTGGAGAAACCGACGTGCACCCCCTCGCCGCCGTGCACGCCGGAATAAAGCAGGTAAAGATGGGGCAGCAAGGGCACCAGCGGAAGCAGGCGCGGCAGCCAGTCGGTGCGACAGCAGCCCGGCTTGCCCGGCCAGTACCAGGTGGCCAGGCCCAGGTAGGCCAGGGTGGCGATCAAATAGAGCAAGGTGTCCGGCATGGGCGGTCGGTACTGTTAGACTTGTGCCCGGAGTCTAGCGCATCCCATTCAAACCCCCTAAATCATGTTCGACAATCTCACCGACCGTCTTTCCAAAGTCGTCAAGAACCTGCGCGGCCAGGGCCGCCTGACCGAGGCCAACATCCAGGACGCCCTGCGCGAAGTCCGGGTCGCGCTCCTGGAAGCCGACGTGGCCCTGCCCGTGGTGCGCGATTTCATCGCCAGGGTGAAGGAAAAGGCCATGGGCCAGGAGGTGCTGGCCAGCCTCACCCCCGGCCAGCAGCTCATCGGCGTGGTGCACAAGGAACTCACCAGCCTGATGGGCGAGCAGGCCGCGCCCCTGTCCTTCGCCACCCAGCCCCCCGCCGTGTTCCTGATGTCCGGCCTCCAGGGCGCCGGCAAGACCACCTCCACCGGCAAGCTGTGCCGCGTCATCCGCGAGGCGGGCAAGAAGAAGATCCTGGTGGTGAGCTGCGACGTCTACCGCCCCGCCGCCATCGAGCAGTTGAGGACCGTGGCGGGCCAGGCCGGCGTGGAGTTCTTCCCCTCCTCCGGCGACCAGAAGCCCGCGGACATCGCCGCCGCCGCCCTGGATTACGCCCGCAAGCATCTGTTCGACGTGCTCATCGTCGACACCGCCGGCCGCCTGCACGTGGACACGGCCATGATGGACGAGATCAAGGAACTGCACGCCCTGCTCAAGCCCATCGAGACCCTGTTCGTGGTGGACGCCATGCAGGGCCAGGACGCGGTCAATACCGCCAAGGCCTTCAACGACGCCCTGCCGCTCACCGGCGTCATCCTCACCAAGCTGGACGGCGATGCCCGGGGCGGCGCCGCCCTGTCGGTGCGCCACATCACCGGCAAGCCCATCAAGCTGGTGGGCGTGGGGGAAAAGCTCTCCGGCATCGAGGTGTTCCACCCGGAGCGCATGGCCAGCCGGGTGCTGGGCATGGGCGACGTGCTGTCCCTGATCGAGGAGGCCCAGCGCTCGGTGGACCACGCCGAGGCCATGAAGACGGTGCAGAAGCTCAAGAGCGGCAAGGGCTTCGACCTGGAGGACTTCAAGGCCCAGATGCAGCAGATGAAGAAGCTGGGCGGCCTCTCATCCCTGGTGGACAAGCTGCCCGGGGCGGGCAAGATCGGCGCCGGGGAACTGGCCCAGGGCGAGAAGCAGATGGCGCGTGTCGAGGGCATCATCAACAGCATGACGCCGGAGGAGCGGCGCAAGCCCGAGATCCTCAAGGCCAGCCGCAAGCGCCGCATCGCCGCCGGCGCCGGCGTTCAGGTCCAGGACGTGAACCGGCTGCTCAGCCAGTTCGAGCAGGCCCAGAAGATGATGAAGTCCATGGGCAAGGGCGGCATGGCCAAGATGATGCGCGGCATGAAGGGCATGATGCCGGGGATGCGCTGACCCCCCCGCCCCGCGAGTCCCGCTTGACCATCCGCTTCCGCGCCGCCCAGGGCCTATCGACCGGAGAAATTTCGCGGGCATGAAACCCACCGGCGTCGACCTGACCCCGACCCACAGCCTGCACCGGGTGGCGCGGGTCAACCTGCGCCGCGCGCTGCTGCAAACCCTGCTGCTCGGCGTGGTGTTCGCCGCGTTGCTGGCAACGCCGGTCGCCATCCAGCAGCGGGCCGACGCCCGCAATCTCCTGAGCCTGCGCCAGGCCGACCAGGAGCGCGTCATCAAGGTGGCGGCGCAGATCATCCACCAGGAATTCGACGCGGTGCTGTCGGACCTGCGCTACTTGTCCCAGCACGACGCGCTCAGAACCTGCCTGGAGAAGACCGATGCCGAACACCGTCGCCGCCTGGGCCTCGAATACCTCGGCCTGGCCAGGCAGAAGCGGGTCTACGACCAGATCCGGCTCATTGGCCTGCACGGCAGGGAAGAGGTGCGCGTGGACCATGCCGAAGGCGAAGCGAGGATCCGGGCGGCGCGCGAGTTGCGCGACAAGCGCGAGCGCTACTACTTCCAGGAAGCGCAATGGCTGTCCCCCGGCCAGATCTACGTCTCGCCCTTCGATCTGAACGTCGAGGACGGCGCCGTCGAGCTGCCCGTCAAGCCGACCATCCGCTTCGCCATGCCCGTGGCCGACAACCATGGCCTGATACGCGGCATCGTGGTGCTCAATTACCAGGGGCGGCGCCTGATCGACAAGCTGAAGCTGCTGACGGGGCAAGCCGGCGATATCTGGCTGCTCAACGCCGAGGGGTACTGGCTCATCGGTCCCGAGCGGCGGCACGAATGGGGCTTCATGCGCCCGCGCCAGCCGGGCGCCCAGGCCGGGGATCTGTTTCCCGCCTTCTGGCGCCAGGCCGCGGCGGAAGATTCGGGCCTGCATCGCGGCGAAGACACCTGGATTCGTTTCGAGCGCATCCGTCCGCTGCTGGTCACCGACAGCGCCGCCAACCTGGTGGACTTCGCCCAGCCGGTGGCGGCGGACCGATATTACTGGACGCTGGCCGTCGCCCTTTCGCCCTCCGCCGCGCTGCTGGCCAACGGCGGCGATTCGCCGCGCAAGCTGTGGACCATCTACGGCCTCCTGACCCTGTTCGCGTTCGCCGCCGCGGGTGGACTGGCGTTCACGCTCAACCGCAACCGGGCCCTTGGCCAGGTCATGGAAAAGGTGGTGGACAGTCTGCCGCTGCTGGTCTCCTATGTGGACGCGGAACAGCGTTACCGTTTCAACAACATGGCCTACCGGCGCCTGTTCGGGCTCAGCCCCCGGGACATATACGGCAAGACCATGCGTCAGTTGCTGGGGGAAACCGCCTACCAGGAAGTTCGCCCCTATATCGAGAAGGCGCTGGCCGGAGAGGCGGTGACCTTCGAACGCCAACTGGATTATTCCGGTGCCGGCATGCACGACGTGGCCGTGTCCTACCTGCCGGATTTCTCCGCCGATGGCGAGGTGCATGGGTTCTATGTCCTGGTCAACGACGTCAGCCAGATCAAGCAGTCCGAGCGCCGCGAGCGCCAGCGCATGCTGGAACTGGCCCATGCCTCGCGGCTCGCCAGCATGGGCGAAATGGCCACCGAGATCGCCCATGAGATCAACCAGCCGCTGGCCGCCATCGCCATGTACAGCGCGGCGAGCCTGCGCGGCCTGCGCGGCGAGGGCGATCGCGGACAACTGGAAAGCTGGCTGGAAGCCATCAATTCCCAGGCCAAGCGCGCCAGCGAAATCGTCCGGCGCGTGCGCCGTTTCGTGCGCAAGGAGGAACTCCAGCGCGGCCCGGTGGACCTCAACCGGGTCGCCGGCGAGGTGGCGGGGCTGCTGCGCCACGAGGCCCGCGCCCAGGACGTGGAGATCATCCTGCGGCTGGCGGATGGCCTGCCCCGGGCCCAGGGCGATGCCGTGCTGCTGGAACAGGTCGTTTTCAATCTGGCGCGCAACGCCATGGACGCCGTGCTGCCGCAGCCCCATGCGCGCCGCATCACGATCGGCACCTCCTTCGACGCGGAACGGATCCAGGTCGAAGTCGGGGACACCGGCCCCGGCGTCGACCCGGCGCTGGGTGATCACATCTTCGATTCGTTCGTGACCGGCAAGCAGGAGGGCGTCGGCATGGGCCTGGCCATCAGTCGTTCGATCATCGAGGCCCACGCCGGGACCTTGCGCTACCATGCCAACGCCGATGGCGGCGCCACCTTCGTGTTCAGCCTTGCCAGGGAGACAGCGGAATGACCGCCCCATCGCCAACCATTTATGTCGTCGACGACGACGACGCGGTGCGCGGCGCCCTGGCCGCCCTGCTGGGTTCGGTGCGCCTGGGTTGCGAGACCTTCGCCACGGCGGAGGATTTTCTCGCCGCGGCGACGCCGGACCTGCGCGGCTGCCTGCTGCTCGACGTGCGCATGCCGGGCATGAGCGGCCTGGAACTGCAACGTCTGCTGCGGGATCGGGGCATCGCCCTGCCGGTCGTCATCATCACGGGGCACGGCGACGTGCCGATGGCGGTGCGCGCCCTCAAGGCCGGCGCCTCCGATTTCATCGAGAAACCGTTCAACGAGCAGGATCTGCTCGATCGCATCCAGAAGTACCTGAAGGACGACCTGGACTACTGGCAGGCCCGGCAGGCCCGGGACGCGGCGGCGGCGCGTTTCGCCCGGCTCACGCCGCGCGAACTGGCGGTCATGGAATTGATCGCCGCCGGCAGCCACACCAAGGGCATCGCCGCGCAACTCGACATCCAGGGCCGCACCGTCGACGTCCATCGCTTCAACATCATGCGCAAGGTCGGCGCCCGCACCCTGGCCGAGCTGCTGCAATATTGGTCCGCCGCCCGGCAAGCGCCGGAGTCGTGAGCTTGCGAGCGCGCGCCTGAAGATTTCTCCGCCTGAAGATTTCTTTATGGCGACTAAATAACTCGGACATTTGCCACGCGGCGCGAAGCCGGTAGGCTCCGTCAGACCTGTTTCCGGATCGTCACGGGCAAAGACCCGGACCGGGAACAAGGCGCCCCCGATGCCCACCAGGATCGGAAAGCATGCAAAGCGACACAAGGAGAGAGACATCATGCCAGTCATCCAGACAGGAGACTTCAGCGCATTCCCCATTCCCGAGGCAGTGAGTGGCCAGGCCGTCGTCGCGAAAGGCGCGGACGGCGCGCGGCTGGCCGGGTGACGGCCTTGCCGGGAGCGACAACCATGCACAGCCAAGCCATGTATCGCTATCGCCCGCGCGCCGCGCGCGAAGACACAAAACTCGCCAAGGTGGACGAAATCGACTTCACCATCGCCCCCCCGGTGGCCCGGGCGCCGAGGGGCCGCAGCACCTTGAACCGGCTCCTGGAGGGTACGGCGTACCTGTTCTACCAACTGGAGAACAACTTCTTGCGCTGTCTGGCGATCCGGGGCGGGGCTTGCGCCCGCGCCCCCGGCGAACACATGCCGGTACGCTTGCCGGACGCGGGTTCCCGTACCGCCTGGGCCGGGAGGTCTTCAGGCACGGACGACGCGGGCCCGGGCGATCGAGCGTTGGCTTGGCGCGACGGTCTCCAGGGCGAATCCGGCAAGCCATCGCCGGAAGGGAGGGCGTCATGACGACTTCGGCGCGGCTCCCCCTGGCCTGTCTTGCCCGCTGGGGCTGCCTTGTCGTAGGCATGCTGGCGGTCGGCGCCAGGGCCGACTCGGTGGTCGCCTCCCAGACCCCCGGCTGCCCGGTCTTGCTGACCGAAATCGAGTGCCGCGTCTATCACGAAGAAAGGCGTCTGGCGCGTTCGTCCCAGCAGAAGGCCCGGTTCGAAGCCAAATACGCCACCCTGCTGCGCGAGCGTTCCAGCCTTTGCCCGCCCCGGGCGGATGCGCCGGAGCTGGCCGAACCGATACCGGTCTCGCCAAACCCGGGACACCGGCCGCTGGCGGGGCGCAGGATCAGCATGTAAGCGCGTCCTGGCGTGCAATCACTGGAATGCGATCACGCCGCCCCACCTGTTGATGAGGGTAGAAAACATGGAAGTCAATTACATCGTCGATTGGCAGCAGGCCAACGAAAAAACCGTTGGCGCGCTGGTTTCCGTGCGCATGGGCGGCCGCAAGGCCGGGCTTTATCGCGTCAAGCGCGTCATGCCTGAAGGCATGCTGCTGTCCCATGGCGCCATTTCCTTTCCCGTCGGCACCCAACTGGACATCGAGAATTTCGCCGGCGATGCGTCGCCGGGCGCGAGAAAGCGCGCGCGCGTCATGGCCAACGACCGCAACGGCCTCGGCCTCGCCTGGTGATCTAGCCGCCGCCGCTAGCCCTTGTCGCGCAGCAGGGCCTCGAACGCCTCCGGTGGCAGGGGGCGGCTGTAGAGATAACCCTGATACGCATCGCAGCCCTGTTCCAGCAGGTAGGCGTACTGTTCAGCGGTCTCCACCCCCTCGGCCAGCACCTTCAGGCGCAGTTTGCGGGCCATGGCGATGATGGTGGAGACCAGTTCGCCATCCCCGGCCTGGGTGGCGATATCCCTGACGAAACTCTGGTCGATCTTGAGCTGGTCGATGGGAAAACGCTTGAGGTAGGCCAGGGAGGAATACCCCGTGCCGAAATCGTCGATGGCCAGGGTGATGCCCAATCGCTTCAGGGCGCCCAGGGTGTACTCGGCCTCCTCGACCTGGTGCATCAGGGCGCCCTCGGTCAGTTCCAGTTCCAGGGCCGAGGCCGGCGCGCCGGTGTCATCCAGGATGCGTTGCACCACGCCCACCAGATCCTGCTGTCGGAACTGACGCGGCGAGATGTTCACGGCCAGGGTGATGGGGGATAGACCCGCGTTCCGCCAGCGCATCCACTGGAGGCAGGCCTCCCGCAGCACCCATTCGCCGATGGGCACGATGAGGCCGGTTTCCTCGGCCAGGGGGATGAACTGGTTGGGCGGGATCAGGCCCTGGACGGGATGCAGCCAGCGCACCAGCACCTCGGCGCCGACCAGCCTGCCTTCCGGCAGGGCGACCTGGGGCTGGTAATGCAGCACGAACTCGCCCCGTTCCAGCGCGCGGCGCAGCTTGGTTTCCATCTCCAGGCGCTGGTTGGCGTTCTCGGTGAGGGCCTCGGTATAAAAACCGTAGGCGTTGCGCCCCTGGTCCTTGGCCTGGTACATGGCCACGTCGGCGTGCATGATCAGTTCGCTCTCGCTCGCGCCGTCCTCGGGATACAGGCTGATGCCGATGCTGGCGCCGATGTAGACCTCGTGGCCCTGGGACAGCGTGAAGGGCCGGGCCAGGGCTTCCAGCATGGTCCTGGCCACCACGGCGGCGTCGCGCGGCTCCTGCAGCCGCTCCAGCAGCACCACGAATTCATCCCCCCCCAGGCGGGCCAGGGTGTCCTCCCCCCGCAGGCGCTCGCCCAGGCGGGCGGTGACCGCCCGCAGCAACTCGTCCCCGATCTGGTGCCCCAGGCTGTCGTTGACGTTCTTGAAGCGATCCAGGTCCAGGAACAACACCGCCAGACGGTGCCGCTGGCGCTGGGCCTGCTCGATGGCATGCTGCAGGCGGGAACAGAGCAGCAGCCTGTTGGGCAGGTCGGTAAGGGGATCGTAGTGGGCCAGGTGGGCCAGCTTGGCCTCGGACTCCTTGATCTGGCTGATATCGGTGAACATCCCCACGTAGTTGCTCACCCGGCCGTCATTGTCATACACGCTGCTGATGGACAGCAGTTCCGGGTAAACCTCCCCGGTCTTGCGCCGGTTCCATATCTCGCCCTGCCAGTGCCCGGCCTCGACCACCGCCCGCCAGATCGCCGCGTAGAAATCCGGCTCGTGAAGGCCCGACTTGAGCATGGCCGGCGTCTTGCCCAGTATTTCCTCTTCCTCGTAGCCGGTCACCCGGGTGAACGCCTGATTGACGCCCAATATGTGTGCACGGGCATCGGTGATCATGATGCCTTCATGGGTGCTCTCGAAAACCGCGGCGGCCAGGCGGGCTTTCGCCTCCCCCTGCAGTCGCTCGGTCAGGTCGAAGAAGGTGACCACCGTGCCCACCACCTGGCCGGCGCGGCGCATGGGATAGGCCCAGTATTCCACCGGCACGCTTTCGCCGTCGGCGCGCCAGAACACATCGTGGTGGACATGGACCGGATGTTCCTCCCTGAAGGACCGGTAAATCGGGCATTCCGCCTCGTCGTAGCGGCCGCCGTCGGCATGGTGATGATGCGCCAGTTCGTGCATCTGACGGCCCAGCAGGTCATCGGCATTGGCGTAGCCGAGCAGGCGGGCGCAGGCCGGGTTGGCGAAGATGCAGCGGCCTTCCGGGTCGATGCCGTAGATCGCCTCCGCGGTGGATTCGAGCAGCAGCCGGACCAGATCCTCCCGCTCGCGCAATTCCCGTTCGCGTCCGACGATGGACTCGGCCATGCCGTCGAATGCCCGCCCCAGGATGGCAAGTTCGTCCCGGCCCCGCAACTCGGCGCGGGCCTGGGTATTGCCCTGGGCCAGGTTGTCCGCGGCCCGGCGTATGCGCTTGAGCTTCCTGATGACGAACACCTGGGTCAGCACGGCGACGGAGGCGAACGCCGCCAGCATGAGCAGCAGTAGCTGCACCAGTTGCTGGCGCCAGACGCTCATGACCCGCTCCTCCACCACCGCGACCGGCACCTTGATGCTGATCACGCCGCGCAGGTCGCCCAGCTTGTAGCCGTAGGCGGCGGGATAGCGGGCGCTGATAAGTTCCGGCGCCTGGGCCGGGTCGCCATGGCACTTCAGGCAGTGGCCCTCCATCCAGATCGGCGTGGAGTAATGGTAATAGGCGGCGCCATCCGGCGCGGTGAAGGGAACGAAGCGCTCCGTGCTTTTCGGCGAGGCCCGGAAATAAGCCATGGCCTCGAGTTCCACGGCATCGGCCTGGTTGGCGGGATTGCGCGGGCGATCGGAGACATTGTTGAAGGTCATGCCATTGCGCATCCAGAGCCGGAAATTCCGGGAAATCTCGCCCATGGTATGGGCCGGCAGGAAGCTGAGCGTCTGCTCGTTGAGCGGCATGCCGCTGTTCAGGAATACATGCTGATAGGTCCGCCGCGTGGCCATCAGGACGGTGTTCAGGATGTGCGCCTGCTCGCGCAACTCGGTCAGGATGTTGGCGCGGCTCTCCTGGTAGTCGTTCCATTCGAACAGCAGGAAAAGCGCCAGAAACGCGGCGCCCATGCCGAGCCAGAGCTTGTTGCGTAGTTTCATCGTCCAACCCGTGCCGGAGATGGCCACTTAACGGCACGGGCGGCGGGAAGCTTGAATGGAAATGGCCGGGGCGCCCCGCTATCCCGTTGACTATGAAGGGGTTTTACAAAGAACCAGGGGATGACTGAAGCCATCCCCTGGTTTTTGCGCGGATCGCGCCGCGTCTGGCCCTAGCGAACGGTCAAAGGTCCGCCAGCACCTTGATGTGGGCCGCGACGCTGCGGCCCAGGGAACTCAGGTCGTAACCGCCTTCCAGCACGGAAACGATCCGCTCCCGGGCATGGCGCCGGGCGATTTCCATGATCCGTTCGGTGATCCAGATGTAGTCCGATTCCATCAGGCCGAACTGGCCCATGTCGTCCTCCCGGTGGGCGTCGAAACCGGCCGAGATGAACAGCATCTCGGGCTGGAACGCCTCCAGCCGGGGCAGCACCTCCGCCTCGAACACCTCCCGGTAGCGCTTGCCCGTGGTGCCGGCCGGCAGGGGGACGTTGACGATGTGCTCGCTGGAGGAATCCGCGCCGCAGAAGGGGTAGAAGGGGTGCTGGAAGGTGGAACAGAGCATCACCCGGGGGTCGTCCTTGAAGATGTCCTCGGTACCGTTGCCGTGGTGCACGTCGAAGTCGACGATGGCCACCTTGCCGAGGCCGTGGGCGTCCAGGGCGTGGGCGGCGGCCACCGCCACGTTGTTGAAGATGCAGAACCCCATGGCCTTGTCGCGGGTGGCGTGGTGCCCCGGCGGCCGACAGGCGACGAAGGCGTTCAGCACGTCGCCGCGCAGCACCCGGTCCACCGCCATGACCGCGCCGCCGGCGGCGTGGTAGGCGGCGTCCAGGGTATGGGGATTCATGAGGGTGTCGTGGTCCAGTTCCTTCACGCCCTCGTAGGGCGCCGCGGCTTCGATGAGGTCGATGTAGGCCGGGTCGTGCACCCGCGCCAGATGGCTGCGGTGCACCAAGGGGGCATCGTGGTGGCTGAGGTAATCGAACAGGTGGGCCGCGTGCAGACGGTCCTCGACGGCGAGCAGGCGCGAAGGGCTTTCCGGATGCCAGTGGCCCATGTCATGTTTGCGGCACTCGGGATGGGTGATGTAGGCGGTATGCATGGCGAGCGTGGGTCGTGTGAAATCCAATGATGACTATACGCCCGGCTGGATGGCGCCGTAATACCGCTTGGCCTAGGATAGCCGGCGCGAACGCGTTCATGACCCCATGTTAAAACCCCATAACCGATAACCGAGAGCCATGTCACAACATTACCTCCACCCCCTGTTCAATCCCCGTTCCGTCGCCGTGTTCGGCGTCAGCGAAAAGGAGGACTCCGTCGCCGGCACCCTGTTCAAGAACATGCGCAAATCCGGCTTCACCGGCATGGTGTTCCCGGTCAATCCCAAGCATGACGTGATCTACGGCGAGCACTGCTACGGCTATGCCAGCGAGTTGCCGGAAACCCCCGAGCTGGCCCTGATCGCCACGCCCGCGCCCACCGTGGCCCAGGTTCTCGAAGATTGCGGCGCGCGCGGCATCCGCCATGCCATCGTCCTGTCGGCCGGCTTCCGGGAGGTGGGCGCCAAGGGCGTCGCCCTGGAAGAATCCATCCTGGCCGTGGCGCGCAAGCACGACATCCGCTTCATCGGCCCCAATTGCCTGGGCATCCAGCGGCCCTCCATCGGCCTCAACGCCACCTTCAGCCAGGGCGCCACCCTCTCCGGCGACCTGGCCCTGGTGTCCCAGTCCGGCGCCCTGTGCACCTCCATGCTGGATTGGGCGGAGGCCAACGGCATCGGTTTCTCCAGCGTGATTTCCACCGGCGCCTCGGCGGACCTGGATTTCGGCGAGATCCTCGACTACCTGGCCTACGACCCCGCCACCAAGGGCATCCTGCTCTACATCGAGGGCATCCGCGACGCGCGCGGCTTCATGAGCGCCCTGCGCGCCACGTCGCGCTTCAAGCCGGTGGTGCTGGTCAAGGTGGGCCGCCACGAGGCCGGCTCCAAGGCGGTGCAATCCCACACCGGCGCCCTGGTGGGTTCCGACGCGGTGTTCGACGCCCTGGTGCGCCGGGCCGGCGTGGTGCGGGTGAACACCATCCTGCAGCTGTTCTCCTGCGCCCGCGCCCTGTCCACCCATATCAAGCCCACCGGCAACCGCCTGGCCATCGTCACCAACGGCGGCGGCCCCGGCGTGATGGCCACCGACCGCGCCGTGGACCTGAACGTGCAACTGGCGGAACTGGGGCCCCAGACCGTGGCGCGGCTGAACGAAGTCCTGCCCGCCTCCTGGTCCCACGGCAACCCGGTGGACATCATCGGGGACGCCCCCGCCGACCGTTATCACCATGCCGTCGATGCCTGCCTGCACGATCCCGGCGTGGACGGCGTCCTGGTGATGTTGACGCCCCAGGCCATGTCCCGTCCCACCGAGGCCGCCGATGCGGTCATCGACGTGGCGAAGGGCTGCAGCAAGCCGGTGATCACCTGCTGGATGGGCGAGGCCCAGGTGGCCGATGGCCGGCGTCGTTTCAAGGAGGCCGGCATTCCCTACTTCACCACCCCGGAGCCGGCGGTGGAGGTGTTCTCCTTCCTGTCCGCCTTCTACGAGAACCAGCGCCAGCTGATGCAGACCCCCGGCCCCCTGTCCCAGGGCGCCGAGCCCGACGTGGAAGGCGCCCGCCTGATCATCGAGAGCGCCCTGGCGGAAGGCCGCCACCTGCTGAACGAGGTGGAATCCAAGGCCTTGCTGTCCGCCTTCCGCGTTCCCGTGGCCCAGACCCTGATCGCCCGCAACCCCACCGAGGCCATGCTCATGGCCCAGCAGCTGGGCTTCCCGGTGGTGATGAAGATCAACTCGCCCAACATCACCCACAAGTCCGACGTGGGCGGCGTCAAGCTGGGCCTGTCCAGCGGCCAGGCGGTGCGTTCCGCCTTCAGCGAGATGACCGTGGGCATCAAGAAGAAACGTCCGGACGCGGTCATCGACGGCGTCGTCATCGAACCCATGGTGAGCCGGCCCCACGCCCGCGAGGTGCTGCTGGGCATGACCTCCGACCCGGTGCTGGGGCCGGTGATCGTGTTCGGCGCCGGCGGCGTGGACGTGGAGGCCTTCCAGGACCGGGCCGTCACCCTGCCCCCCCTGAACAGCTACCTGGCCAAGGACCTGATCAAGCGCACCCGGGTCGCCACCCTGCTGGACAGCTTCCGCAACCGGCCGGCCGCCGATCTCGACGCCCTGGAACGCATCCTGCTGCGCGTGTCGGAAATGGTCTGCGAATTGCCCTGGCTGGAGGAGATGGACATCAATCCCCTGCTGGTGGACGAGCACGGCGCCCTGGCCCTGGACGCGCGCATCATCATCGCGCCGCGGGTGCCCAGCGCCGACCGCTACGGCCACATGGCCATCCATCCCTACCCGGCCCATCTGGTCACCCTCTGGCAGTTGCCCAACGGCTCGGACGTCATCATCCGCCCCATCCGCCCGGAAGACGCGGAGCTCACCCAGGGCTTCGTGCGCGGCCTGTCCGAGGAAACCAAGTATTTCCGCTACATGGACGCGGTGCGGGAACTTTCCCACGCCATGCTGGTGCGCCTCACCCAGATCGACTACAGCCGGGAAATGGCCCTGCTGGCGATCACCGAGGTGGAAGGCAGGGAAGTGGAACTGGGGGTGGCGCGCTACGCCATCAACCCGGACGGAGAATCCTGCGAGTTCGCCCTGGTGGTCAACGACCAGTGGCAGAAGCAGGGCATCGGCCACAAGCTCATGGACGTGCTGATGGACGTGGCCCGGGCCAAGGGCCTGCGTTCCATCGAAGGCGAAGTGCTGAAGACCAACCGGCGCATGCTCAAGCTGGCCGAGAGCCTGGGCTTCCGCGTCGAACCCCATCCGGAGGACGACGGCATCCGCAAGATCTCGCGCGAACTGTAAGCCGGCGGCGCGGCCGAAAAAACGGGCAACGGGGAACGACCCCGTTGCCCGTTTCGTTTCGGGCGCTCAAGTCAACGCAGGGCCGCCCCGAGCTTACTTGTCCCCCTCGGGGGCGGGCCGGGCGCTGCCCGGCCCCGGGGGCGCTCAGATGCCCAGGGAAGCCGGCTTGTCCAGGGGCGTGTGCCAGTGGTCGTCGGCGGCCACGTCCGGGTGGAACCAGTTCAGCTTGGCGTGCAGGCTGACCACGCTGCCGACGATGATCAGCGTGGGCGGTTTCAACTCGGCCTGGGCGGCCTGGGCCGGCAGGCTGTCCAGGGTGCCGGTGACCACCCTCTGGTTGAGGGTGGTGCCCTGCTGCACGATGGCGGCCGGGGTGTCGCCCGGCATGCCGTGCTTCTTCATTTCCTCGCACAGGGTCACCAGGCCCTTCAGGCCCATGTAGATGACGATGGTCTGGCGCGGGCGGCACAACATGTCCCAATCCAGATCCATGGTGCCGTCCTTCAGGTGACCGGTAACCAGGATCAGGGCCTGGGCGTGGTCGCGATGGGTGAGCGGGATGCCCGCGTAGGACGCCACGCCGGCTGCGGCCGTGACGGCCGGCACCACCTGGAAGGGCACGTCGTGTTCGCGCAGGGTCTCGATCTCCTCGCCGCCGCGGCCGAAGATGAACGGGTCGCCGCCCTTCAGGCGCAGCACCCGCTTGCCCGCCTGGGCCAGGCGCACCAGGACCATGTTGATCTCTTCCTGGGGCACGGCGTGGTTGTCCCGCTCCTTGCCCACATAAAGCCGGTCCGCGTCGCGCCGGCACATGTCCAGGATGGCGGGCGCCACCAGCCGGTCGTAGACCACCACGTCGGCCTGCTGCATGAGCCGCAGGGCGCGGAAGGTGAGCAGGTCGGGGTTGCCCGGCCCGGCCCCCACCAGGTAGACCTCGCCGGCGTCCGGCGCGGCGCCCTCGGCTTCCAGCATGGCCTTGAGCTTGGCTTCCGCCTCCAGCTCGCGGCCCGAGAACACCATTTCCGCGATGGGCGAAAGGAAGGCCTTCTCCCAGAACTTGCGGCGTGCCTCGGTGCTGGTGAAACGGGCGCGGACCTCCTGCTTGAAGCGCCCCGCCAGGGCGGCAAGCCGGCCGTAGGCGGCGGGAATCAGGGTTTCCAGGCGCGCCCGCAGCAGACGCGAGAGCACGGGGGCCTCGCCGCCGCTGCTGACGGCCACCATCACCGGCGAGCGGTCGATGATGGACGGCATGATGAAGGAACATTTGCCCGGCCGGTCCACCACGTTGACCGGGACATGGCGCGCGCGGGCGGCGTCATGCACGGCCTGGTCGAGGGCGTCGTCGCCGCTGGCGGCGAACACCACGTCCGCGCCATCCAGCTGTTCCGGGCGGAAGGCCGCCTGGACGTGGATCAGCCGGTCGGTGCCGATCAGATCCTTGAACGCGTCGGACAGGGGTTCCGGGGAAACCGCGGTGACCCAGGCCCCGGCGCTCAACATCAGGGTCGCCTTGCGCGCGGCGGCATCGCCGCCGCCCACCACGAGGCCCTTGCGGCCGCGCAGGTCGAGAAAGATCGGTAAGTAGTCCATTTATTCGGGTGAGGAGTGAGGAGTGAGGTGAGCGGAGTGGAGGCGGGGCGAAGGTGGCTTTACTCCTCCTCGCGCCTCACCCCTCGCTCCGCGCTGATTAACTGCCGCAGCTGCCGCCGCCGCAACCGCCGCAGCCGCCGCCGGTGTTGGTGCCGCAACTTCCGGCGCTAGCCTTCATGAACACGAAGCGGGATTCGCCGGGCGCCACCTCGCTGAAGTCGATGGTGACGTCATCCAGCAGGGGCGCGGATTGTTCATTGATGAGCAGGGTCACGCCCCAGGAATCCACGGCGGCATCGTTGCCGCGCTCGTCATCGAAACCCATGCCGAATTCCAGCATGCCGGCGTCGTTCACGCGGGCGGCGATGCGCAGGGCCATGTTGCCGGCGCCGGACTGCTCGGCGGCCTGGCGGATCTGGGCGGCGGCTTCTTTCGTCAAACTGATCATGTCGTACTCCTTCTTGAAAAACCTTGAAAAAATTAGGCGGCGAGCCGGGCCGCGTTCCGGATTTCAGCGTATGCCCCGACCTTGCTCAGGAAGGGCGTGATCCAGCCCGCCTCGCCGCTGCCGCGTCGGTGACAATAGGCGGCCAGCAGGTTCTTGTGCACGAAGCCGTCCCGGCTGCCGTCGATGCCATGGCCGCGCCGCACGCGGTAGGCATAGTTCAGGCCGGCGGGCAGATTTTCCAGGCGCGAATAGTGAAATTCGTGGGCGGGCAGCGCGTCGGGCCGGGGCGGCCAGGGCGCCTGGGCGGTTTCCTCCAGGAGGGCGTAACCCCGGCCCACCGGGCGCTCGCCCATCACCACGTCGCCCGGCACGAGGCCCACCATCTCGCCGCGCCGGTCGTTCCAGCGGATCGAGCGGGAGAGGTACATGAGGCCGCCGCATTCGGCGTAGGTGGGCAGGCCGGACTCCACGGCGCGGCGGATGTCGGCGCGCAGGGAAACGTTGCCTTCCAGCGCCTGGATGAACATCTCCGGAAACCCGCCGCCCAGGATCAGGCCGTCGCATTCGGGCAGGCGGGCGTCCGCGAGGGTGTCCAGGGGCAGCAGCTGGACGCCGAGTCCGCGCAGCGTGTCCAGGTCCTCCTGATAGTAGAAGCCGAAGGCCCGGTCATGGGCGTAGGCGATGCGCGGACCGCGGCCGGCGCGGGGTTTTTCGGGCGAACCGGGCGGGTGGAGGGCGGCTGCCCGGTGCGCGATCTCCAGCACGCCGGTCAGATCCACCTGTTCCGCGATCCTGCCGGCGATGGCCTCGATGCGCGCCTCGGCGGCTTCCGACTCGTTGCCGGGCATCAGGCCCAGATGGCGCTCGACGATGGCCAGGCTATCGTCGGCGCGCACCGCCCCGAGCACCCTGACATCGGTGTAGCGCTCGATGACCGCGCGCAGCTTCTCCTCGTGCCGCGGCCCCCCCACCTTGTTGAGAATGACCCCGGCGATGTTCACGTCCCGGTCGAAGGCCTGATAGCCCAGGATCAGCGGGGCGATGCCGCGGGTCATGCCCTGGGTGTCCAGCACCAGCACCACCGGGGCGCGCACCAGCTTGGCCAGGGCCGCGTTGCTGTTGGCGCCCTCCAGGTCCATGCCGTCGTAGAGCCCCTTGTTTCCCTCCAGGAGGGAGATGTCGGCCGTCGCCGCGTGGCGCGCGAACAGGCCGGTGATCTCCCCGGCGGTCATCATGTGGAAATCCAGGTTGTAGCTGGGCCGGCCGGCGGCCAGCCCGTGCCAGATGGGATCGATGTAATCCGGGCCTTTCTTGAAAGCCTGCACCCCGAGCCCGCGGTTCCTCAAGGCGCGGCACAGGCCCAGCGTGACCGTGGTCTTGCCGGAGGATTTGTGGGCGGCGGAGATGTACAGATGGGCCATGGAGGAAATTTTACTTGCCCGAAAACAAAAAGCCGACAATTTTTGTCGGCTTTTTGGGCTGCGGGGGAAAGACTCAGTCCTTTTCGCACTCCAGGGCGGAGAAGTCGTCCTGGGGCATGAACTTGAAGGCGCGCACGGCAACCACGGTGGCGAGGAAGGCGATGCCGATGCCGCCCAGGCCCAGCAGGATTTCCCAGCCGCTGGGCGAGTAGCCGGCGACCACGCCGTCGTAAAAGCTGCTGCTCATTTCGTAGCCGGGGAACATGTTCAGCGGGAAGGCCTGGCCACCGACGATGGTGACGTACATCTGGGCATGGCCGCCGACGATCACCAGCAAAGATGCCAGGGACACCAGCGCCAGGGACTTGCGCGAGCCCGGGCTGAACAGGATGGCCAGGGGGATGAGGCCGCCGACCAGGATCTGACCGACCCAGAACAGCGTGGTGTAGACGCCGCCTTCCAGCAGGATGAAGCGCTCGTAGTCCCACTGCTTGGCGAAATACAGGTTGGTCAGGTGGAACACCACGGTGAAGTAGAGGGAGGCCGCCACGAACACGGCGAGCAGGGTCTTCATGCGCCCCAGGACGCGCTCGTCCAGGCTCAGGCCGTTCCACAGGTACATGGCGGTCTGCACCAGCAGGAAAGCGGCCAGGCCATAAGCGAAGGAGAAGATGATGAACATGGGCGCCATCAGGGCGGAGTTGTAGCCGGCGCGCGCCACCAGGAAGCCGAAGATGGAGCCCGTGGCCGTGGTCAGGGCCAGGCGCCACAGGAAGGCGGTGAAGCCCACCGGCTTGGAATAGGCCTTCAGCTTGCGGTCCATCAGGGTCAGCAGGTACAGGCCGACAATGGCGAAGAAGCCATTGTAGAAGAGCATGTTCCAGGCAAAGATGGACTTGAAGTTGTAGTGGGTCATGGCCACGATCAGCCGATCGGGACGACCCAGGTCCAGGACCAGCACGGCCAGGCCGCCGGCCAGCATGGCCAGGGCCAGCATGCCGGACAGGGGCGCCCGGGCCTTGTAGACCTGCTTGCCGAACACGGAGCCGATGGAGGCGACGTTGAGCACGCCGGAGGCGGCCACGATCAGGAACACGGCGAAGACATGGGGCAAGCCCCAGACCACCTGGTTGTTCATGCCGGTCAGGACATGGCCATGATGTTCCAGGGTGAAGAAGGCGAACAGCGTGCCCAGGACCACCAGGCCGCCGGCGCCCAGCAACATGAGGAATTGGGGAGTGCGGCAATTCCCCTGATTGATGCAGTTTTCGTTCGCCATGACTTAGATCCCCTGATAACGAACGCCGGTGTTGAGGCCCAGGTCGGCGCGGACCTCGGTGCTGGCCTGGCTCTTGAGGGCCTTGGCGATCGCGCTCTCGGGATCCTTCAGATCGCCGAACACCATCGCCTGGTGTCCCTTGGCATTGCAGGCCTCGACGCAGGCGGGCTGTTCATCCCGATCCACGCGCTGCACGCAGAACGTGCAGGACTCGACGCAGCCTTTTCCGCGCGGAACCTCCGGATTCTGGTCGGTGAGCGGCTCGTGCACGAAGGAGCGGGCCTTGTACGGGCAGGCCATCATGCAGTAGCGGCAGCCGATGCAGATGTGGCGGTCCACCAGGACGATGCCGTCGGCGCGCTTCATGGAAGCGCCGGTGGGGCACACATCGACGCAGGGCGGATGCTCGCAATGCTGGCAGAGCATGGGCAGTTCGTGCACACGCCCGTTGCGCAGATCCTTGATATTCAGCTTGCGGATGTATTGCGAGTCCTGGGGGCCCGTCTCGCCGGAAAGGCCGTTTTCGGCATTGCAGGCGGTGACGCAGTCGTTGCAGCCGTCGCCGCACTTGCTGGTGTCGATGAGCATGCCCCAGCGCTTGTCGGCCGAGGCCCCCTCCTCGGGCGCGCGGCTGTGGGCCACGCTGTAGACCAGCACACCGGATGCCACGGTGGCGCCGGCCATGACGGCGCCGGCCTTGAGAAAATCACGACGCTCTTGCATGGTTTCCCGCTTGTTATGCTCGCTCATTGCCCGCCTCCTGTGACCTGGGAAGGCATGTGCGGCGAGGCGGCCGATTTTTTCCCGGGCCGGGTGGCATGGCAGTCCCAGCAGTCCAGCTTGACGCTGGCATAGCTGTGGCAGGCCGCGCAAAAATCCTCCTTGCTGGCCGCCACGCTGCCGGTCTTCTCGCTGGCATGGCATTCCACGCACCGCTTCAGGCTGTGCCTGGTGGTGCGGATGCCCTTGCGCATCGTCTCGTCACGCTGGTGCTTGAGCAGATCCATGTGGTTGCGACGCATGAACTGCGTGTCCTCCACGCACTTCTCGCCTTTGCCACGCTCCAGCTTGGGCAGATCCACGCCCGCCACCGCCTCGATGGACGGGGCGGCCATCAGGGCCGCCACGCCAGCAAGGACGGCCAGGCGCAAGCCCGCGCGCAAACTACCGGCCAGTTTCGCCATGCCATTCATCCTTTAAATTACTCACCCATACCCATGACGATGTAGCCGGTGGGGCACACGTCGGCGCAGATGTGGCAGCCGATGCACTTGCTGTAGTCGGTGTCCACGTAGCGGCCGGTGGTGGGGTTGTCCTTTTTCTTGACCTTGAACACGGCGGTCTGCGGGCAATACACCACGCAGTTGTCGCATTCGAAGCACAGGCCGCAGGACATGCAGCGCTTGGCCTCGGAAACCACCTGTTTTTCGTCCAGGGCGTGCAAGCGATCGTCGAAGTTGCCCAGGGCGGATTCCTTGTCCAGCACGGTGACGCCACGCTGGTTGCGCGGGGTCTTGAGGAAGTGGCCCAGGAACATCTCGGTGGACGGAATCACGTAGCGCTGGGAACGGTCCTCGTAGTTGTGCAGGGTGTCCTTCCACTCGGAAGTGCCCCAATCCTGGCCATGGTGTTCCTTGTACTCGTGGCCGGATTCGACCCACTTGCGCACCATGTCCCAATGGGAGACGTCAACCTTGGGACGGCGGTCCAGTTCCTCGCCGCGCAGGAAGGCATCGATGCCGTCGACGCAGATGCGGGCGTGGCCGATGGCGGTGGTCAGCAGATGGGGACGGATCACGTCGCCGGCGACGAAGACGTTGGGCTTGTTGGGGAAGCGGTAGTTCTTGTCGGCGCGGATCAGGCCCTTGTTGTTGTTGAAGTCTTCCAGACCGGTGAAGTCGACGGCCTGGCCGATGGCGGAGACGATCAGGTCGCCGCTGATGTCGTACTCGGTGCCTTCCTTGATCTTGGTCTCGTTGCCGACCATCTCGAACTCGGCCACGCGCAGGGCGGTGGCGCGGCCGTCGGCGCCCTTGATCACGGCCACGGGGGTGACGCCGCCGATGATCTCGATGCCCTCGGCCTTGGCCTGCTCCACTTCATGCTTGTTGGCGGCCATCTTGTCGATGGTGGCGCGGGAAATCAGCACCACGTCGACACCCTGGCGGGCGGCGATGGAGGCGACGTCGTGGGCGGCATGGCCGGCCAGCACCATTTCCGGCAGGTCGGTCGTGGAGGCGTTGGTGATCTTGCCGAGGCGGCGGGCGACGGTCGCCACGTCGATGGAGGTGTCGCCACCGCCGATGACCACGACCTTGTTGCCGACGTGCTGCAGGCGGCCTTCGTTGAAGGCGCGCAGGAAGGACATGGCGGTCACGCAGTTGGGCGCGTCGGCGCCGTCGACCGGCAGGCTGCGGCCACCCTGGGCGCCCAGGGCGATGAGGATGGCGTCGTAGTCCTTCTCGATCTGTTCCATGGGAACGTCGGTGCCGATGCGGCAGTTCAGGCGGGTGTCCACGCCCATGTCGATGATGCGCTTGATCTCGCCATCCAGCACTTCACGCGGCGTCCGGAAGCCGGGGATGCCGTAGCGCATCATGCCGCCGAGTTCGGCGTGGTCATCGAAAATGGTGGCGCCATGGCCCAGGCGGCGCAGCTGGTAGGCCGCCGCCAGGCCGGCGGGGCCGCCGCCGATGATGGCGACCTTCTTGCCGGTTTCACTGGCCGGCTTCTCGAAGCCGATGTTGTTGTCCAGGGCCCAGTTGCCGAGGAAGTGCTCGACGGAGTTGATGCCGACGTTTTCTTCCACCATGTTGCGGTTGCAGCCGGACTCGCAGGGCGCCGGGCAGACACGGCCCATGACGGCCGGGAAGGGGTTGGCGGTGGTGAGACGACGGAAGGCGTATTCCTGCCAGCTCTGGCCGCCGGTGGGCTTCTCGATGCCGCGCACGATGTTCAGGTAGCCGCGGATATCCTCGCCGGCGGGGCAGGAGCCCTGGCAGGGCGCGGTGGAAAGCACGTACTCCGGGCACTTGTGCGTCCAGCTGGCCTGGAAAATCTTTTCCTGGGAACGGCGATAGTTTTCCTCGGTCTCGCCGTCCTTGTAACGGCGCCAGGTCAAACCTTCGGTTTTCTTTACATCCTTGGATGTGACAGCCATCTTCGCTCTCCTATCGTCAAATTCGTGCGGCGCGAGCGCCAAACCACGCTGCTACTCGGGTTGGCACGGAACTCCGTGCCGCCAGTGTTGCCTCAAATCCGCTACTGCAAAGGTCTCGCATCAATCCAGCTTGATGGCCGTGCTGACGAGCTGATGCACGCCGCCGACCGAGCCTCGATCAAATCCGTAATACGGCAAGACCTTGGTGAACTGGGCCTTGCAGATGGCGCAGATCAGGGCGAGGAAATTCACCCCGTTGCTCTGCACCACGTTGTTGTAAGCATTCATGCGCGGCAGGGCGCCCTTGACCCGCGCCTCGATCAGGTCGTCGGTCAGCATGCCGCCACCGCCGCCGCAACAGAACGTGCCTTCGCCGATGGTTTCCGCCGCCATGTCCTGGTAGTGGTTGGCCACCGCCCGGATGATGTTGCGCGGGATGGTGAACTGGCCGCCGGGCTCGTCGCCCATGCGCGAGCCGCGCGCCACGTTGCAGGAATCGTGGAAGGTGATGACCCGGTCGTCGTTCAGCGACTTGTCGAACTTAAGCGCCCCCTTCTCGATCAGGTCCCAGGTGTATTCGCAGATGTGCATGGGCTGCGGGTAGCGCATGTCGAGCTGATCGCGCAGCTGCTTGGCGAAGGGATCGTCGCCGCCCCAGCCGATGCCGGTCAGGGTGTTCCAGTAGGCGTAGGCCACGCGCCAGGCGTGGCCGCACTCGCCGACGATGATGCGCTTGACGCCCAGTTCCAGGGCCGCGTCGCGGATGCGCATGGCGACATTGCGCATGGTCTCGTAATTGCCGTTGAACAGGCCGAAGTTGCCCGCTTCCGAGGCGTGGGTGGACAGGGTCCAGGACACGCCGGCGGCATGGAACACCTTGGCATAGCCGATCAGGGATTCCACATGGGGCTCGGAGAAGAAGTCGGCCGACGGCGTGATCAGAAGGATCTCGGCGCCCTTCACGTCCAGCGGCATCTTCACGGCCACGCCGGTATCCGCCTCGATGTCTTCTTCCAGGCCGGCCAGGGTGTCTTCCAGGGCGGGCCCGGGCAGACCCAGGTTGTTGCCGATCTTCTGCACCTTGACCAGGATCTCGCTGGAGTACTTCTGGCCGACGCCCACGTAGTTGAGGATCTCGCGCCCCGCCATGGTGATCTCGGCGGTGTCGATGCCATAGGGGCAGTACACGGAACAGCGGCGGCACTCGGAACACTGGTGGTAGTAGTTGTACCACTTGTTCAGGGTTTCCTCGGTGAGATCCTCGGCCCCCACCAGCCAGGGCGCGATCTTGCCCGGCAGGGTGAAATAGCGGCGATAGACCTTGCGCATCAACTCCTGGCGCGCGACCGGCATGTTGTTGGGGTCGGCGGTGCCGAGGAAATAATGGCACTTGTCGGTGCAGGCGCCGCAATGCACGCAGGCATCCATGAACACGCGCACGGAACGGAACTTTTCCAGCACCTGCCCCATGCGGTCGAGGGCGCGTTCCTTCCAGTCCGCCGGCAATTCATGGGGATACCCCAGGTAGGACTGGGAGGCCTCGGCCGCGACGAAGGATTTCAGGTGCGACATCGCCCCTTCCCTGATCTTGGGGACTTCCGTGTATTCCGTCAGGGCGGGAACTTCAAACTGGGGACCGGCCACGTTTGCTCCTTATCTCTCTTGCGCTGTTCAGTATGCGATCGACCGCGGGCATCAGGACCTGTTGCGTTCCAGGGCGGCGGCCCAGGGCGCGAGATGGCGCTTTTCGCGCGGGTCGTCGGCCTGGTTGCGGGTCGGACTGAAGAAGATGCCGGGTGCATGCAACAGCTTGCTGACGGGGAAGATGATCATCAGCAGGGCCACCAGGCCCAGGTGGACCATCAGGACGCCGTCGGCGGGCATGGGCTGGAAATCGAAGGTCATCAAGCCCAGCATGAAGGCCTTGAGGGCGACGATGTCGGTGTGGGACACGAAGGTCATCATCATGCCGGACAGGCCGATGGCGACGAGCAGGGCCAGCATCAGGTGGTCGGAAGGCGTGGAGATGTAGCGCACCCGGTCCACCAGGAAGCGGCGCGCCCACAGGCCCGCGAGGCCGGCGACCATGATGAAGCTGGCGTACTTGCCGAAGGGCTGGATGAATTCCACCCAGAACCATGCCGGCTCCTGGAAGTAGCGCACATGGCGCAACAGGACCACGGCCAGGCCCACATGAAACAGCCAGCCAAAGATCCAGATCCACTTGTTGGATTTGAACAGGGACTCGAACAGCACGACTTCGCGCGCCATGCGAACGACCACTCCCGCGTTGCTGGTGGGCGCGGGCGTGGTGGGTATCTTGAGGGGAGCCGGTGTGCGGCTGTACTCGTAGATCCTGTAGGCGACCCCGCCAATCAGCACCAGCGTGGCGAAGTAGAACAGGGTTGTGTAGAAAACCGTCAGCGAAGTCATCCGTTCCTCTGCATGTCGGGCAGATCGATATTGCGGATCAAGACAGAACACTCCCGGCGAAGCCGGAACACTCAACGCGACCTGACACCCGGCGGGCAAGCCCGCCGGGCCAATCGTTCAATCGAGCGATCAGATGCAGCCGGTCGGCTTGGGCAGGCCGGCGATCTTGCAGGCCTGCTTGGCGGGACCGTAGGGGAACAGCTCGTACAGATACTTGTTGTTGCCCTTGTCCGGACCCAGCTTCTTGGCGACAGCCTTGGTCAGCACGCGCACGGCGGGAGCGATCTGATACTCCTCGTAGTACTCGCGCAGGAAGTTGATCACTTCCCAGTGGCTGTCGGTCAACTCGACCTTTTCATCCTTGGCCAGGTACTCACCGATTTCCTTATTCCAGTCGGCCAGATTGGTCAGATAACCCTCTTCATCGACTTCGAACGACTTGCCAGCAACTTCGACCATAGGCATAGCATTTCTCCTTAAACGAACAAAAATTACAGCCAGGACTGACAGGTGTTGTGTTCCGTCACCAGATCCACAAAACCACCGTAATCCACCAGCTTCACCCCATCCAGAACGCGCCCGGCCATGCCGCGCGCTTCCAGGTCGGGACCCAGGGCATAAATCTGAAGGTCGGGCATGGCCGCCTGGATTTTTGCCGCCGCCTCACCGCCGCTGGTCGCCGCGTACACGGCATCCTCGATCAGCAATACGGCGGAACCTTTGGTGGCCATGCGCAGGCAGCTCTCGAGGGAGTTCCGCTCAGTGGCCGATTTGTTAACGATATGCAGCATGTTCGTTTCCTCAGAAGCTGATGACAACATCCTGCTCAGCCATGAGGCTGGCCATCTCGGCGCTGTCAAGAACGGTCACATCCACGATCAGGTCGTCCTCGGTGAGGCCACGCGCATCCATGGAGGCCTTTTCGACATACAGCTTTTCGATGTCGTAGCCCTCGAGGGCACGGTAGGTCTTGGAGAAATCCTTGACCTCGATACCCTTGGTGTTCATGCCCTTGATCAGCTCATAAACACCATCATCCGTGAACACCATGCTCACGTCCTGATCGAAAGCCGCGGAGATCAACACCACCTCCAGGCCCTCCAGGGCATAAACGGTGCCATGCGGCGCCTTGCGGTTGACGAACATGAACTTCTTGACGACGCCTTCGCCGCCTTCCATGTCATCCATCATGTCGCTCATTGCATTCCCCTTAGTCGCCGAAGGTCACCAGGCGATCGCACTGGATACCGGCTTCCACCAACTGGCCCAGGCCGGAAATCCGGAAACCGGGAGCCAGGATCTCATCCTTGATGCCGCGGCGCATGCCGGCCGCGACGCACACCACCAGGTCCACGCCGTGATCTTCCGCCAGCTTGGACCAGCGGTTGACCACGTGACGGTCGTCCTGGGGCGGCTCGGTCAGCTTGGTCGAGTTGTTCACACCGTCGTGATAGAAGAACACGCGGGGCACGCTATGGCCCTTTTCGATGGCCGTCCGCGCGAACAGATAAGCGGTATCGCTTGCCTGGTGGTTGTACGGCCCTTCACTAACCATTATTCCGATCTTCATTTGAATATCCCTATCTCCGATTATCAATCCCGTGCGCGGCCCCGTTTTGACCGGGGCCGCCCTGGATCAGAAGCGGATGTGGGTGGAAGCGTTCAGGGTAGAACGGCCACCGCGCCAGTTGTCGATGTGATACTTGGTGAAGGGCAGGCCGGTCTTCTCGAAGAAGGCGGGCCAGCCGATGCGGTCGATCCAGTCGCTGACGCGCTCCCAGGGCCGGCCATCGGCCTTGTAGGTGTTCAGGATCTTCCTGACGACCTCGCTGACCTCGGGCCAGCGCGGCGGGTTGTTGGGGATGCCCGCGGCCACCAGCTTGTGGAAGGTGGGCTTGGAACGCGCGTTGGAGTTCTTGCCGCCGACCCAGATGGCGAACTTGGAATGCTCGGGGTCGTTGATCTGCATGGGCGGGCAGGGGGGGAAGCAGGCGCCGCAGCAGATGCACTTCTTCTCGTCCACTTCCAGGGAAGGCTTGCCATTCACCAGGGCGGGGCGGATCGCGGCCACCGGGCAGCGCGCCACGACGGAGGGACGCTCGCAGATGTTGGCCACCAGGTCATGGTTGATCTTCGGCGGCTTGGTGTGCTGGATGACGATGGCGATGTCGGCCTGGCCGCCGCAGTTGATCTCGCAGCAGGAGGTGGACAGCTTGACGCGGTTGGGCATCTCGCAATTGACAAATTCGCTGTACAGATCGTCCATCAGCGCCTTGACCGCGCCGGAGGCATCGGTGCCCGGGATGTCGCAGTGCAGCCAGCCCTGGGTGTGGGCGATCATGGACACGGAGTTGGCGGTGCCGCCGACCGGGAAGCCGTTGTCGGTCAGGGCCTTGATCAGGGGCTCCACCTTGGCCTGATCGGACACCATGTATTCGATGTTGGAACGGGTGGTGAAGCGCACGTAGCCATCGGCGAACTGGTCGGCGATGTCGGCCAGCTTGCGGATGGTGTAGTGGTCCATCTGGCGCTGGGTGCCGGCCTTGACGGTCCAGACCTGATCGCCATTGGCGGCGCGGTGATAGAGCACGCCCGGCTTGGGGTGGGAGTGGTACACCCACTTGCCGTAGTTGTTCTTCATCACGGGGTGCATATAGGGCATCGGATCCGGGGTGCCGGACTCGATGGTTTCGTGAGTACGTTCAGCCATTCTTGTCTCCAATCAAGTGAGATCAGGATATCAATATTCACTTTTCGAGCGGCCACCGAAGACGGTGGCCGCTCAACTAGACTGCGTGCTTAGGCCGTGGCCTGCTTGCGCTCAAACCACTTTTCCGCTTCGGCATCCCAGCCGTCGGTGCGGATATAGGGATTGGTACGCGGATGGCTGATCATGTTCGGATCCACCTCCAGGCCGATACCCTCGAGGAAGTTGACCAGGCCGATGCGCTCGATCATCTCGCCGGTACGCTCGTGTTCCAGGGCATTCTCGGCGAAGAAGTCGATGATGGTGCGGCCGAGATCGTTCAGCTTCTCGAAATCCTCGTCGCTTTCCAGCTTCATGAAGGGGATGACCACGGTACCCATCAGGTCGCCGATCTTCAGGGTGCGCTTGCCGCCGACCAGGATGGTCACGCCCTTGTCCTTGCCGGGCAGCAGGGCGCCGGGCATGACGTTGAGGCAGTGCATGCAGCGCACGCAGTTGTGGTTGTCGATCTCGAGGCAGTTGGCGTCGGACACCGCAACCTTGGTGACGCCCTCGCCCGCCGCGGCGCCGTCGTTCTTGACCAGGCGGATGGCGCGGGTGGGACACATGCTCACGACCATGTTGGTCAGGTCTTCCACGCTGTGGGAAGCCATCCATTCACGCGCCAGGGTTTCGTTGGCCTGGATGTTGTCGCGCCAGGTGCCGATGGTGGCCATGTCGGAACGCTGGATGGAGTTGACGCAGTCGTTGGGGCAGCCGGAGAACTTGAACTTGAACTTGTAGGGCAGGGAGGGGCGGTGCATGTCATCGATGTTGTTATTGATGACCACGCGCAGCGCGCGCGCCTCGTCGAAGCAGGACATTTCGCAACGGGCCGCGCCAACACAGGACATGGAGGTGCGCAGCGCGGGGCCGGCGCCACCCAGGTCGAAGCCCATTTCGTTGAATTTGTCGAAGGCCACCTGCACGTTCGCGGTGCTGATGCCTTGCAGCATGATGTCGCCGGACTGCCCATGCAGCGCGATCAGGCCGGAACCGCCGGTCTCCAGCCAGGCATCGCACATCTGGCGCAGGAGATCCGAGGTGTAGTGCATGCCGGCGGGCGGCATGATGCGCAGGGTATGGAACTCGGCGGCCTCGGGGAATTTGGGGGTGCCGTCCTCGTTCTTCAGTTCGGTGAAACGCGGAATGACGCCGCCGCCGTAGCCGACCACGCCAACGGTACCGCCCTTCCAGTAACCGAACTTGGTCTGATAGGAGGTTTCGAGCTGGCCCATGAGGTCAACCATCATGTCATTGTCTTTTGCCAGGCGCTTCAGGCCGGAAACGAAAGAGGGCCACGGGCCATTCTCAAGTTCGTCCAGGTTCGGCGTATTGTGCATCTGCTTAGCCATCTGTCTTTCTCCTTGAAGTCTTGAACTACGGGTGTCGTCACAACTCACAGCACCTTCTCGCCGGTACTTTGCCCTAGCGGAACGAGTCATCGCATATTAGGGACGGCTTATCCACCCCACCATCATTCCGATGGGGTAACCGGGTAATTCACTTGGGTACCCCCCTACCTACCCGATCGGGTAGATACGAAGCTACCCATTGCTGGCACTTATACCCGATTGAAAATGTCGGATAATCAGCACATCAATGAATTCTTATAGATTATGGACCAGATCACCTCACTTGCGAAATTCAGAAATCCTTATGGGAACCAGGAGATCGAACTTCAGGAAATCCGCTACGAATCCGGCGGCACGCCCATGCTACGCTTGCGCATCAAGGAGCGAGGCGCGCGCTTCACCATTTTCGATGTGGACCCCCTGACCACGAAATTCTGGGCGGAGGAAATGCTGAAGTGGGCGCAGTCTCTCGCCATCCCCCCGGAGAACAGTGAGGATTGAGTCATGCGGATGTATAGCGCCGAATGGGAGGCGATCAAGGAGTTCGAGCATGTCGCCAGGTTCAAGGATGTGCAGTTCGACCTGATCGGCCTCGAGATCCCCGAAGATCACGGCCACGCCTTGCATGAAGAAGTCGCGCGGCATCTTCCCTGGATCAGGAACGTGCCCGAGGCGGGCATACATCCGATCCACGGCGCGCCCAGTGGCCGCAACGCGAATCTGGTGATCAACCGCCGCGTCAAGCTGGTCCTGCGCCTTCCCCTGGAACGCATCGCCGATGCCCGGGCCCTGGAGGACAAGACCATCGACCCCGGCGCGGGCAGGATCGTCGTCGGCGCCATGAAGGAAAAATCCCTGATGCCCTTCGCCACCCTCTATTCGCATTTCGTCGATGTGGGCACCACGGATGAGGTCGGATTCATCGCCGAGGCGCGCCGGCTCCTGGACGAGATGGAGATAGCGGGCGGGCTGATTCCCGGCAAGCAACGTAAAATGCAAACCCCCGATGGGGTAATTGGCGGCTACAGCCTGATGTTGCACGATATCGGCATGCGGCAATCCCTGACCTTGCAGGAACGGGGTCTGGGGCGGCATCGCGGCTATGGATGCGGCATCTTCATACCGCATAAATCAATCAAGGAAGTGGGGGGCGGCTGAGCGATCCGGCCGTCGCCCGCGGTATTTTGCAACCCGTGTGATAGGAGAAAAATCGTGGGATACATCCTGAATGGCGAAGAACTCGAGGTGGATGATGATGGTTTCCTGCTGGAAGCCAATTTCAGCGACGAGATCGTCCCCGTCATCGCCGAGGCCGAAAACATCAAGCTGACCGATGATCACTGGCAGATCATCAACTACATGCGCCGCAAGTATCAGGAGGACGGCCATACCCCCAACTTCCGCAACATGGTGGCGGAACTGGACGAAGAGATCGAGGGCGTCGACTGGAAGAAGAGACTCTATGAACTCTTCCCCCTGCAGCCCAACCGCCAGGCCGCCAAGGTGGCCGGCCTGACCAAGCCTTTCGGCAAGGGCGGCTACTGAGCAACCTGGAGCGGGCGGCCCGTGGCAGGTCCCGGTTTCACGCGCGCATCCGGCGCGGAAACTTCATCCACGAGCCGCCCGCGACAAACCACCCATCATGTTTTCCAACACCCTCGTCACCACCGAAGACCTGGCGGCCCACCTCGACGATCCGCGATGGATCGTGTTCGACTGCCGCTTCACCTTGACCGACCCGGAGGCCGGGCGTCAGGCCTATCTCAAGCACCATATTCCCGGCGCGATCTACGTCCACCTGGACGATGATCTGTCCGCGCCGATCGGCGAAACCACGGGCCGGCACCCTCTGCCCGCCACGGAAACATTCGCTGAGAAACTGTGCAACTGGGGCGTCGGCGTCAACAAGCAGGTGGTGGTCTACGACGACAGTTTCGGCGCCATGGCCGTGCGCATGTGGTGGATGCTGCGCTGGCTGGGCCATCCGGGCGTCGCGCTGCTGGATGGCGGCTACCCGAAATGGCTCAGGCACAAGTTGCCGGTCTCGCCGGATTTGCCGGAGGTCCGCCGGGGCAACTGCGCCTGCCTCCCGGAGCCGACCCAGATCGTCGATGCCGGCCAGGTCCTGCATGCGGCGCTCACCGGCGAGCAACTCCTCATCGACGCGCGGCCGGAGCGCCGTTTCACCGGCGAGTTCGAACCGCTGGACACCGTGGCCGGCCACATTCCCGGCTCCATCAACTGGTCCTTCGAGGAGAACCTGGACATCGACGGCACATTCCTGCCGCCCGAGGCCCTGCGTGAAAATTTCCAGGGCCTGCTCAAGGGCCGGCCGGCCTGGCAGGTCATCCATACCTGCGGTTCCGGCGTCACCGCCTGCCACAACCTGCTGGCCATGGAAATCGCCGGCCTGCCGGGTTCCCGCCTCTACCCGGGGTCCTGGAGCGAATGGATCCGTGATCCGTCCCGCCCCGTGGCCACCGGAGACTGAGAACCTGTTCCGGCGGGCATGGCGGCCAGAATCAGACAAATCCGGAAAGCGGCGCGGACGGCGCATGCCGTCGCCATGCATCCCCGTCACACCACCACACCCCGTCCCCCCCGCCAGTCGTCGCCACCCGCGGCCGCCCGGCGCGGGCTCTGACATTCACTGGAACAGGCTCCAACCATGGCCCTGCGCGTCAAGACCGTCTGGTTCAAGAAACATGGCGAACGTCCCGCCGAGGAAGTCGCCACCGTGCTGGCCTCCAACATCTGGCGGCTGGCCGACAAGGCGGTGGACAACCTGTCCAAGGCCGATTTCGACATCATCACCCCCGAGCGGGGCTTCAAGATCATCGGTGAACTGACCTGCTTCCTGGTCCACTTCGTCGATCGCCTGGCCTTTGATCGCATGGACGACGCCAAGCGGCAGGACCTGGTCAGCGCGGTCGGCGTCAGCCTGGCCGAGAACATGGAGCAGAACATCCTGGAAATGACCGGGGGCAGGCGCGATCCCGACTACGATTACCAGGACGGCTACATCGACCTGCTCAACCGGCGCATGGCGGACTATTCCGAATTCGAGTTCCCGGACGACAAGGCCAGCTTCCAGGCCCTGCGCTTCCTCAGCCTGATGGTGCGGGAAGGCATGGAGAAATCCGACCAGACCTGGATCCAGGACCAGCTCATGGACATCGAAGTGCCGGAAATGATGGGCACGGTGAAGAAAAGCGTGGACGGCTTCTATCCGGCCAGCGGCGATCGCTAAGCGCAGCGCCCCCCCGACTCTCGCCCCGCCCCCCCCTCGCCGCCATGATCCCCGCCGACTCCCCCTTCCATCCCGACAACGAAGCCGGTTATCGGGCCTGGCGCGCGGCCAAGCTCACGGACTATCCGACACGGGGCGAGGACCTCGTCGTCCCGGTGCGCGACCCAAAACAGCTGAGCGACGCGGAATACGCGGCTTTGTGGCGCCTGATCGCCAAGACCAACATGGCCATCTACGCCACGGAAATGGGTGAAAGCGAGGACAAGGAAGGTTCTCGCCGGCTCTCCGCCCAGTTCGGCCTGACCCGCCTGGACGCCAACTGGCTGGCGGACGAGGACGGCATCTCCAGCCTCACGCCCCAGGACGAGGACGCGGAGGGAGCCCGGCGCGGCGAGTTCATCCCCTACACCCACCACCGCATCCGCTGGCACACCGACGGTTACTACAACCCGCCGGAGCGGCGCATTCTCGCCATGACGCTGCATTGCGTGAGACAGGCGGACCAGGGCGGCGAGAATGACCTGATGGACCATGAACTGGCCTACATCGCCTTGCGCGACGCCAATCCCGATCATGTCCGGGCCTTGATGGCCCCGGACGCCATGACCATTCCGGCCCGCGCCGATGAAACGGGCGTGGCCCGCCCCGACGAGAGCGGCCCGGCCCTGTGCGTGCGCGATGGCTTGCTGCACCTGCGCTACACGGCCCGCACCCGGAGCATCGCCTGGAAACAGGACGCGGCCACGGCGGCGGCGCTGAATGCCCTGGAAGAACTTCTGGACGGTCGCCCCGCCGGCGCGTTCACGCTCAAGCTGCAACCCGGCATGGGCCTGATCTGCAACAACGTCCTGCATACCCGCGCCGGATTCACGGACCGGCCCGAGCACCGGCGCCTGCTATACCGGGCCCGCTACCACGACCCCCTCAGGAACCTCAGGGTCTAGGAGCCCGTCGGACTTAAAGGAAATCGGCTGCAAAAATGGCGGAACGGTCCATTTCTCGCCGCTTTCTTGGGCAATAGTCGACTATTGCCCGGCGAAATCGTCAAAAACTGTCCTCGTTCGGCCTCTTTTTCGCTTTGATTCTTCAAGTCCGACAGGCGCCTAGGATTTCTCGGCGCCGGGCCCGAGCTTGTGCTCCACCGCGAACACCGCCGCCGCCACCCGCGAGGACAGATTGAGCTTGGCCAGGATATGGCGCACGTGCAGCTTGACCGTGTCGTAGCTGATATCCAGCTGGCGCGCGATGGCCTTGTTGCTCTCGCCCCTGGCCAGATGCGAGAGGATTTCCCGCTCCCGCTGGGTCAGGGATTCCAGCAGCGAGGCCGAACTGCTGCCCTTGTTGTCCAGCATGCGCACCAGCTTGGCGGTCATGCCCGGCGCCACCACGGTTTCGCCGCGGGCGGCGCGGATGATGGCATCCACCACCTCGTCCGGCTCCATGCTCTTGAGCAGGTAGCCCTTGGCGCCGTTGCGCAGGGCGCGGGCCATGTCCTCCTCCGCCTCGCTCACGGTCAGGATCAGCACCGGCGGATTGAAACCGTTGCCCCGCAACTGCTGCATGACCTGGATGCCGTCGATGCCGCCGATGTTGAGATCCAGGATCAGCACATCGGGCTGATGGGCCTCGAGCAAGGCCGCGACTTCGGAGGGATTGCCGGTGATGGCCACCACGTTCACCGCGCCCTCGCTTTCCAGCAGCTCGGCCAGGCCCTTGCGGAACAGGGTGTGGTCGTCCACCAGGATGATGCGCAGGCGGCTCATGGCTGATCCTCCACGCCCTGTCGCGCCGGGAAGCTCAGGCGGACGATGGTGCCGCCCGCGGGGCGGCTTTCGATGGTGAGCTTGCCGCCCAGCTTGGCCGCGCGTTCGCGCATGATGGTCAGGCCGAAGCTCTTGCCCATGTCCGAGGTGGCGGAAGCATTCAGGCCGACCCCGTCGTCGGCCACGTTCACCACATACTGGTTCTCGTGCAGGTCCAGGGTCACCACCACGTGGCGGGCGCGGGAGTGCTTGCAGATGTTGTAGAGGGCTTCCTGAATGATGTGGAACACCTGGATTTCCTCTTCCGGCGTCAACACCACGTCCTGGGCCACGTTGAGGAAGTCCACGTCGGCATTGGCCTTCTTGCTGAAACTCTCCGCCATCTCCTGCAGGGCCGGCACCAGGCCGCGCGGGTCGATGCGGTCGCGGAACTGGGTGATGAGGTTGCGCAGTTCGGAGTAGGCCATGTCCACGGCCTCCTCCACGTCGCCCAGGTAGCGGTTGGCCCGATCCTGGTCGCCGTCGGCGAAGGCCTCGTTGAGAACGGACAGGCGCATCTTGGCATAGGCCAGGGTCTGGGCCAGTGAATCGTGGATCTGGTTGGCCAGCATGGTGCGTTCGTTCATCAGCGAGATGCGCATGTTCTCCCGGGTCAGGCGGGCGTTCTCCAGGGCCATGCCCAGGTGCTCGCTGATGGAGTTGAACAGGTAGCGGATGTCCTTGGGCAGGGGCTCCGGGTTGTCCAGGAAGATGTTGTAGACCCCCAGCACCTTGCCCTTGAAGCGCAGGGGCACGGCGTAGACCGTGCTGCAATGCTGGGCGAAATAGATGTGGCGCACCTGCTTCTGGCACACCTCCATGACGCTGTCGGACTGGGACGCCTGGGACAGGGTGGCCTTGCCGCAGATGCCGCATTCCAGGGGCACGTAGCGCTCCTTCTCGGCCAGGGCGGGGGACAGGCCGATGCAGCCGGCCATGCGCAGATGGGCGCCATCGGCGGTCAACACGCGCACCGCGCCGGCCTTGGCGCTGGATATGCGCACCATGATCTCGAGGAAGCGCATGAGCATCTGTTCCGTGTTGGCATCGGAACTCATGCTGCTGGCGATCTCCGCCAGCACCTCGATCACGGGCAGGCGATCCCCCGCCGAGGAGTCGGGCGCGTCCGCCATCTCGGCGGTTCTGGCCGCCATGCCGATGGCGGAAACGGGAATGTGGTGGGTATCCACGTCACACAGGAGTGATACGGATCCTGGATGTTAACGGAGGCTTCCCGACAGCGCCAAAAAGCGGCGCTGGCGGTCAGAAGTTTTGCGCCAGCTTGTTGCGGGCCAGTGGCGGGTGCCGCTCGAAATAACGCTTGATGCCGTTGACGATGGCAACAGCCATCTTGTCCTGGTAGTCCTCGTCATTGAGACGCTTCTCCTCCTCCGGATTGGAGATGAACGCGGTCTCCACCAGGATGGAAGGGATATCCGGC
>WBZT01000313.1_pt1 | contig 41312 bp, 31 predicted proteins | sample 5204241 | NCBI WGS metagenome assembly WBZT01 (sample SAMN12344358, study PRJNA552823) | activated sludge metagenome | biome: Activated sludge suspended growth; feature: Nitrification reactor; material: Wastewater; isolation source: activated sludge from nitrification reactor of wastewater... | reverse complement strand
CGCGGATTCGCGCCAATCCTTATTGGCATGCGCGTTTCGCTCCGCGCCCCGCGCCGGGCATCGAGCAGTTTCTGCCAGGTCTGACACAAGCCTTGCGGTGGATGAGCGCCACGCCTTAAGTTGCGCATAACTCCTTGCTCCCTTGAGGGACAGGAGTGTTACCGTACGACTTTTCCAGGTCAGGTCTGGTGCAATGGCGATTCAACAAGTTCCGGTATCCGTACCTGTACGGTCGCGTTCGGGTTTGGCATTGGTCATGGATGGTACGCTGCGGATCGGCCCACTCATTCCAATTTCGCAATTGCTCCGCGACATGGCGGTCGATCCCATTGATGTCATGAAGGAGGCCGGGATCGATCCCGCGCTCTTCGAGGATCCTGAAAATACGATCTCCTTCATAACCATGGGCCGACTCTTGAGCCTGTGTGTGGCACGGAGCGGCTGCCCGCACTTTGGGCTCCTGTTGGGGCAGGAAGGAGGGATTTCGTCGCTCGGCATTGTGGGGCTACTATCTCAGCACTCACCGGACGTTCGGACCGCGCTCCGTAACTTCGTCCTGCACCTGCATCTGCACGATCGCGGTGCCGTCCCAATACTGGAAGTTCAGAATGAGACGGCGATGCTGGGTTACACCATTTATCAGAAGAACGTGGTCAGTACCGACCAAATCTACGACGGCGCGATGGCAATCGCTTTCAACCTCATGAAAGCGTTGTGCGGGCCTAAATGGCAGCCATCCGAAGTCCTGTTTTGCCATGCCGAACCTGTAAATTTGGAGCCCTACCGCGCCTTTTTTAAGGTGCCTCTGCGTTTCGATGCCGAGCGGACAGCACTGGTCTTTCCCACGACTTGGCTCGACCGACCCATGCATGGCGTCAACCCACAGTTACGCCGAATTTTGGAGTCGGAGATCGAAGTGCTCAATCTGCTGAGCGATGGTAATTTTGTCAGCCAGTTGCGTCGGGTCTTGCAGAACCTGATCGTCGCGGGATGTCCTTCCGTGGACCAGACAGCTCTGCTTTTTGCAATGCATCGACGTACCTTGAACCGGCGACTGAACGCGCTGGGGATAACCTTCAAGCAGTTGCTGGATGAAACCCGCTTCGAGATCGCCCAGCAACTCCTCAGGGATACGCGGATGCCGATGGTGGACATTGCGGTTACCCTCAACTACGCCGACACCAGCGCTTTTACCCGCGCGTTCCGCCGCTGGTCCGGTGCAACCCCCGCCGCTTGGCGAGCGATGTTCCAGCACAATTAACCCATTGTTTCGCTGACCCTTCCCGGTGCCGAGCGCAGCGGCACACTGGGCGAACCTTCCACGAATCAATCCGGTTGCCGGTCGTCCATCGCTTTGGATGGCAAATGCCGACCGCCTCTGTCTCATCGTGCAAATAAAATGTCGCGAAATGTCAAGCAAGGCCAGCGTACCATGGCGAAAATCATCTAACCTGGCTACTTCGAGGTTGGTGCCTCCAGGAGCGCGAAGTGGTATACGAGGAAATCCATCATCCCTATCGGACTGATTCTGACTGCGATTCGATCACTCGAACCATTTCCCGGTGATTTCCTTTACATCCCTAAGCTCACCCGCAAATCTCGATTTGTCATCAATCAACGGAATTCAGAGTCATGCGTCGCCTCATCTTCTTCAGCTTGCTTTCGCTCACGCTCTTGCTGGCGGCTGGAGCGAGTAGCCCGGTCTGAGCGAACAGGCTCTCTGTCTCGACCTATACTGGATTAAGCCATCCAGATCGGCTTTCAACCCGCCCCCGGTAACAACGGTGCCTACCGGTGGTTCGGCGCGACACCGGCTCAGACCAGGGGCATTGAGGCGTACATTCGATGAGCCAACGCCCGCCAAGCTTTCGAGGGCGAGATATCACACCAGCAATCCCTGAGCCTTCCCTGACGCGAGAGTGTCATTTTCCCGATTCCTATTGAGCTACTGGAGGTAACAATGAAGGCCAAACTCTGGCGAATCGCCTCGACGTTCGCCTTTCTATCACCGTTGATCCTCGTTCCGGCTTATGGCCAGGAGAAAACGCCCGAGCCGGCGAAGGAAACAGCACCCGCGCCAACCGCCACACCCACCAAGGTCATGGAACAGGGTGCGCTCGATTTGTTGAAGAAGATGAGCGCCAAGCTGGCCGCTGCCCCGGAGTTCGTGGTCCGCACTCGTAGTTCGACCGAAGCGCCGGGTGGCACTGGGCAATTCATCACCTTCTTCACCGAAGCAGTGGTCGCGGTCAAGCGGCCCAATAAGCTGAGCGCCGAAATTCGCGGCGACGCCCCGCCGTTCGATTTTTATTTCAACGGCGAAAAAATGACCGCCTACGAACCGAATCACAAACTCTACGCCACGATCGACGCCCCCAAAACCATCGATGAACTGGTGCCGTTCGCGGCGAAAACGGCCGGCATCCTGCTGCCCTTCGAAGATGTGCTCTACAGCGACCCCTACGCCGAGCTGACCCGGGACATCACCAGCGCCTTCTACGCCGGTTACTCCGTCATTCGCGGCGCCCGCTGCGAGCACGTGGCGCTGGCCGCGCCAGGCATCACGGGGGAAATCTGGATCGACGCCAAGACCGACCTGCCATGCCAGATCGCCGGCATCCTGCCCGATGTGCAAGGGGCTCCCCGCTTCATGGTGGAGTACTACGATTGGAAACTCAAACCAAAACTTCCCGATCGTCTCTTCACCTTCGACAAACCCAAGGGCGCCGAGCCGATGGACTTCCGAGCCCTGACCGGCACCAGCCAATAACGACCGTGGAGGCAACCCCCATGCGCAAACAGTTACTGATCCTGGCCCTTGCCGGATTTTCGACCCTGCCGATGCACGCCAATGCCTGGCGCGGCGGCGGTTTTCACGGTGGTGGCTTTCACGCCGGCGCAGGTGGCTTCACTTCCTGGCATCACGCCGGCTACGGCGGCGGTGGCTTTGGCGGCGCCTATCACGCCGGCTGGGGTGGGGCGACTCACGTTGGCTACGGCGGCGTGACCCACGTCGGCTACGGCGGCGCCTATCACGCCGGCTACGGTGGTGGCGCTTATTACCACCCGGCCTACCATGCAGGCGGTTGCTGGGGCTGCGTGGGCGGCTACAGCGCCGGTGCGGTCGCCGCCGCTGGTGTGGTGGGACTGGCCGCCGGCGCGGCCATTGGTTCGGCCGCCAGTAGCACGACAGTGGTGCAGCAACCGGTGTACGTCACCGGTCCCGCCATCGGCAGCGAAGTTGTGGCCTTGCCCGGCAGCGGTTGCAACAGTGTCTCTGCCAACGGCATTCGCTACTACAACTGTGGCAGCAGCTACTACCAGCCGCACTTCGGCAGCAACGGCGTGTACTACACCGTCGTCGCCAACCCGTTTTGATCCCTCCCAACCCGTAAGGAGCTAAGCATGAAAACAGCAATGACCTTGACCCTACTGGCCGCCACCAGCCTGCTGGCGACCTCGGCGATAGCGCAGGACAAGACCACCTCGACCGCCGCACCGACCGTGGCGGCGATAGCCGACGCCTTGGATGTCGGTGAGAAGATGACCGCTACCGCGATGGTGCTGGAAGTGGATCAGAGGCACCGGACGCTCACCCTGAAGGGCGAGGATGGCAAGCCTTTCACCATCCAGGTCGGCGACGAAGTGCGTAACTTGGCGCAGGTGAAGGCTGGTGACACGGTGGTGGCCACCTATCGCCAGGCGCTGGCGGTATCGCTCGAAGTCGTCAAGGGCACGGGCATCAACGCCCGGCTGGTCACCGTCAGCGCCGGTCGCGCGCCGGAGGGTGCGATGCCGGCTGGCGTGGTGGAAGAGAAAGTGCAGATGGTTGGTACCGTGCTCGCCATCAACAAGGAAAAACGCACGGTGCTGATCCAGGGCGCGGTCCATCACGTGACCCTGAAGATTCCGCCCGACATGGACATCAAAGATCTGAAGAAGGGCGATCAAGTCCGGGCGACCTATACCCAGGAACTGGCCGTGTCGGTCGAACCGACGGCCGGCCCCGGCCCATGGTTCCAAAACAAGCAGGAATAAGAACGCCGCGTCATAACTCTCCTTTCCTTTTGCGGGAGGGGGTTATGGAGGGGGTTTTTCAAGCAGTTAGCCTGCAAAAAATCACGTGTCTGGAGTGAATGGCATGATGAAAAAACCTATCTGTTTAGCCTTGATCCTGGTGGCCGGTCTTGTTGCCGGCGGCGCCCAAGCCGCCGATTCGGGACCGCGCCACCACGCGCAAGGTCAATACGACGCCACGACCGCCTCCTATAAGGTGGTCGAGGGCGACGATCTGGACGCGATTGCCGAACGCTTTGGCGTCGCCGTGACCGCGCTGAAGGAGCAGAACAAACTCAGTTCGACCGAAATCGAAGTCGGCCAGCAACTGGCTGTTCCGGCAGGGACATCGGGCGATACCAAGGTGGAGGTCACCGGTGTTCTGGGCTCTCCCGCCGCCACTACCACCATTCCGGGCAACCAGCTCCCGGCACCGGCGCCGAAATTTAGCGGCGTGATCAAGGACGACGCGTTGCAGTCCAAGCCCTGGTGGCCACCGCGCGTGGTACCGCCCAAGGGTGCGCCCAACATCCTGCTCATCCTGACCGACGACGCCGGCTTTGCCGTTCCGAGCACCTTCGGCGGCGTAATCCCCACGCCGACCATGGACCGCATCGCGGAGAACGGTCTGCGCTACAACCGGATGTTCTCCACCTCGCTGTGCTCGCCGACGCGCGCCGCGCTGATCACCGGACGCAACCACCACTCGGTGGGCTTCGGCGTGATCGCCGAGCAGGCCACCGGCTTCCCCGGCTACAACAGCGTTATCGGCGTGGACAACGCGACGATCGGTCGCATCCTGCGTGACAACGGCTACGCGACGTCGTGGTTTGGCAAGGACCATAACACCCCGACCTATGAGGCCAGTCAGGCTGGGCCATTCACCCAGTGGCCGACCGGCATGGGCTTCGACTACTTCTACGGTTTCGTCGGCGGTGACGCCAACCAGTGGGGACCGAACCTGTTCCGTAACACTACGCAAATCTATCCGTGGATCGGTCATGAAGGCACCCTGAAGATGGATCGATCCGATCCGAAGGCGGCCATCTGGCCGGTCACCGGCAAAGAGAGTTCATGGAATCTGGTCACCGCGATGGCCGACGACGCCATTGCCTGGATGGACCGGATCAACCAGACCGACCCCAGCCAGCCGATCTTCCTCCACTACTGCCCCGGCGCCTCGCACGCGCCGCACCACCCGACCAAGGAATGGGTGGACAAGATCCACGCCATGCACCTGTTCGACGATGGCTACGAGAAGCTGCGCGAGCGGATCTTCGCCAATCAGCAGAAACTCGGCGTGATCCCCAAGGGTTTGAAGCTGACACCCTGGCCCAGTGACATCCTGACGCCGTGGGACAAGCTGAGCGACGAAGCGAAGAAGCTCTACATCCGCCAGGTCGAAGTTTTCGCCGCCTATGTCGCCTACAACGACCACGAGATCGGCCGCGTGATCCAGCACTTCGAGGATCTCGGCAAGCTCGACAACACGCTAATCATCTACCAGAACGGCGACAATGGCACCAGCGCCGAAGGTGGGCCGGAAGGCACGTTCAGCGAGGTCGCGTTCTTCAACGGCGTGAAGCCGCCGGTGGACGTGCAGATGAAGTTCTACGACGCCTGGGGCACCGAACTAGCCTACAACCACATGTCGGCCGGCTGGTCCTGGGCCTTCGACACGCCCTTCGACTGGTTCAAGCAGAACGCGTCCCGGTTCGGTGGCACCAACCAGAACATGGTGATTCAGTGGCCGGCGCGCATCAAGGATAAGGGCGGCCTGCGCGAGCAGTTCATGCACGTGATCGACCACACGCCCACGATCCTGGAGGTTACCGGCATCAGGGCGCCCGAAGTAGTGGACGGCATCAAGCAGAAGCCCATCGAGGGTACCAGCTACGCCTACACCTTCGACGCGGCCAACGCCAAGGCACCTTCCAAACATACGACCCAGTATTTCGAGATGATGGGGCAGTGGGCGATCTATAAGGATGGTTGGCTGCTGAGCACCAAGGTGGATCGCGCGCCGTGGGACGCGTTCTCGGTAGCGAACACGGATCCGTTGAACAACCAGGTCTTCCAGCTCTACGACCTGAGCAAGAGCTGGAACCAGTCCGACGACATTGCCGCGCAGCACCCGGACAAGGTGAAGGAAATGCGGGCGCTGTTCCTGGAGGAAGCGAAGAAATATCAGGTCCTGCCGCTGGACGCGTCGGTCGGAGCCCGCGTGGCAGCCGCACGCCCGAGCCTCACCGCCGGCCGAAACGAGTATGTTTACACGCAGCCCATGACCGGGTTGCCGCAGGGCGATGCGCCTTATCTGCTCGATACCTCCTACACCATCACTGCGGACATCACCGTTCCCGAAGGTGGTGCCGAGGGCATGATCGTGACGTCCGGCGGGCGCTTCGCCGGCTTCGGCATGTACCTGCTCAAGGGCAAGCCGGTGTTCCTGTGGAACCTGCTCGATCTGGAGCGCGTCAAGTGGGAAGGTCCAGACGCGCTCACGCCCGGTCAGCACACCATCGAGTTCGATTCCAAGTATGACGGGCTCGGGGTAGGCACGATGGCGTACAACAACTTCTCGGGCATCGGTCGGCCCGCGGACACCACCTTCAAGGTCGATGGCAAGGTGGTCGCGACCAAGAAGATGGAGAGAACGATTCCCATCATCCTGCAATGGGACGAGAGCTTCGACATCGGTTCCGACACCATCACCGGCGTGAACGACGCGGACTACAAGCCGCCATTCCCGCTGACCGCCAAGCTCGACAAGCTGACGATCAAGGTGAACCGTCCGCAGTTGTCGCCGGCGGACATCAAGAAATTCGAAGAAGCCTTGAAGAAGGTCGAAGCCGGCCGCGAGTAATCGCGTCTCGGTTATGAGAACCACCCGGGCCGCTTCGCGAGAAGCGGCCCGTTTCCATATCACTGTCGGAGAGATGCCATGAACGAACCATTACGAGGATATCGCAACGGTATAACCGCCTGCGCCCTCCTGGTTCTGTTGCTCTGCACGAGCAATGCCCAAGCCGCCGATGGCGGAGTTCGCCATCATGCGAAAGGCCAATACGATGCTGCTTCCGCCGTTTATGTCGTCAGCGTCGGCGATGATCTAGACGCCATCGCCGAGCGATTCGATGTCTCGGTCGCCGAGCTGAAGGCACACAACAAGCTCGCGTCGAACGAGATCGAGGTCGGCCAGAAGCTGGTCGTCACCGCCGGGATGCCGGGATCAACCGCTGCGATCCAGTACAAGATGACCACCCCGATCGCACCGGGCGTTGCCACGCCTGACACGCTCGAAACCTCGATCGGCACGTTGCACTTGAGGGACGGTGTGCCAAGGCCCGACACCATCGACAAGATCTACGACAATCTGGACCGGTCGCGCGCACTCCAGGCTTATCTGCTGGCCATCCCGGTGGTTAACCAGGCCAGCATGCGCGACTCGCTGCGCCAGTTCGGACCGGACAACCAGACCGACGTAATCTGGGAGAATCTGGTCGACTCCAAGACTGTGGAGCTGACCGCCAACGACAACACCATCTACAACTTCGTCTGGATCGATACCCACAAGGGGCCGGTGGTGCTGGAGGTTCCGCCGATGTCCTTGGGTGCCATCGACAACTTCTGGTATCGCTGGGTCACCGACATCGGCATCACCGGCCCCGACAAGGGCAAGGGTGGTAAGTATCTGATCCTGCCTCCCGGCTACAAGGGTGAGGTTCCGCAAGGCTATTTCGTCGTGCGCCCGAGCACCTACGGCAACTGGGCACCGTTCCGAACCTTCCTCGTGGATGGATCGCCCAAGCCTGGGGTCGAGTCGGTTAAGAAGACTCTGAAGATCTATCCGCTCGCCGATGCCGCCAATCCCGCCCCGGTGAAGCTCGCCAATGCCTCGGGCATCCCCTCGAATTTCGTCTTCCCCGGCGATTACAGCTTCTGGGAGCTGTTGAACCAGGTCATCCAGGAAGAGCCGAGCGAAGGCTCCGATCCGACCACGCTCGGACTCTTCGCCTCGATCGGTATCGAGAAGGGCAAGCCCTTCGCGCCGGACGAGCGAATGAAGAAGATCCTGACGGACGCCGCCAACATCGGCGCGACGACCGCGCGTGCCCTGGCGTTCAAGATGCGCGAAAAGGACGCCTTCTTCTACCCGGACAGCCAGTGGCGCCTGCCCTTCTTCGGCGGCTACAAGTTTGAGGTCTCGCCGGGCGTGAGCAACCTGGATGGCGCCATCTTCTTCTACTTCTTCGCCACCGGCGTGACCCCCGCGATGGAGGAGAAGATGGTCGGCAAGGGCTCCCAGTACCCCTGGACCGCCCTGGACGCGGACGGCAACCCGTTCGACGGCGCCAAGACCTACAAGCTGCACCTGCCGCCGAACATTCCGGTCAAGGACTTCTGGTCGGTGATCGTCTACGACACTCAGACCCGCTCCATGCTCCAGACCGATCAGCAGGCCCCGAGCGTGAGCAGCCAGAACAAGGGGGTCAAGGTCAATGACGACGGTTCGGTGGATGTCTTCTTCGGCCCCAAGGCCCCGGCGGGCATGGAGAACAACTGGGTGCAGACGATTCCCGGCAAGGGCTGGTTCATGATCCTGCGCCTCTACGGTCCGCTGGAGCCTTGGTTCAACAAGACCTGGCGTCCCGGTGAAATTGAACTACTGCCATAAGAGCCTCGCTCCAACGCCCCTCTCCCAAAGTGAGAGGGGCGTTTTCGCAAGGCTTCCATAAAGCATAACGATGAATGAATCACAAATTCTGAGTACCTATGCGGCCACTCTTTTCGCACTACTCAACCCTTTGGGAATGCTCCCGGTCTTTATTGGTTACGCATCGGGATTGACCATCGGTGTCCAGCGTTGGCTCTCTCTGCTCGTCTCCTTGACCGTGATGGGGCTCATGTTGCTCTTCTTGCTCACGGGGCCGGCGCTCCTCAATTTCTTTGGCATCAGCATCGATTCCTTTCGGATGGCCGGCGGTATCCTGCTGCTTCTGATCGGTATCCATATCGTCACTGCGGATGCGACGCAGGGGTCTCATAATCTGGGTTTGGAAGCAACGCGGTCCGACCTCGACCAAGCCAAATCCGTTTACCGGCAGATCGTGATTCCCTTTGCCTTGCCGCTGCTGGTGGGACCCGGCGTCATCGCCAATCTGATCCTCTACGCGAACGAGGCGGAGAAGATCAAGAGCCCCTCGTTATCATTGGGGCTGATCGCCATCACCGCTGCCATCTCCGTACTGCTGTTCGTGATCCTCCTGTCGGGCCGGTTCCTGCAACGGCTCCTAGGCGACGTTGGCCTGGGCATCGTCACCCGTATCCTCGGATTACTGGTGGCCGCGATCGGCATGCAGTTTCTCGTGACCGGCACCTCGAATGTCATCGTACATACGATCGCGCCGGCTGTGCTGAGGCTTCACCCATGAATCATTTCGAGTAGCGCTTTGGGAAGGGCACGACGGCCGCGACTGTTCGCCTTGAGTGTCCTCGCCGCTAACGTCGCCTATCTTTATCAAAGGTTACGAGAAGTCGAGCAAGAACGATTTTCGGGATGCCGAAGTGATTGCCGAGGCGGTCACTCAGCCAACTCATATGTGGCTCTGAAGCGGGCCGGAAAAGAAACCCTTGCGCAAAGCCCCCGTCAGCCCGTCTTCGGGAACATTTCGCCGACGCGTCATTCCGTTTCGCTACTCCGCCATCGAGCTGTTGGTGGCATTGTTACTCCTTTTCATGGCCGCTCCTTTTGTGGAGACCCTGCCTCACGGGAAGTTGGTTGAATCGGTCCTGGTGACGCTGGTCATGGTGTCGGCGGTGCTGGTCACCGGAGGCAAACGCTGGGTTTTAGCGGTCACACTCGCGCTGGTCACGCCCGCGCTGGCTGGGAAATGGCTCAATCATTTTGCCCCCAATCTGGTTCCCGCCCCGGTGTTTCTGGTCGCAACCGCAGCGTTTTTCGTCTTTATCGTGGGGCGGCTACTCCAATTCATTCTCCGTACTCCGAGGGTGGATACGAACATACTCTGCGCCGGTCTTGCCGGTTATTTGATGCTGGGATTGCTGTGGATTCCAGTATATGTACTAACTGCCCGCCTGACGCCGGACGCATTTGCTTTCACCGCCGGACCTCAAAACGGAAGCGTGATGGAAGGTTTCAACGCCTTCTATTTCAGCTTTATAACCCTCTGCACGGTGGGTTACGGCGATGTGACGCCGGTTTCCAATGTGGCGCGCATGCTTGTGGTGATGGAAACCATTTCCGGCATTTTTTATATGGCGGTACTGGTATCTCGCCTGGTAGCGGTATATTCCACCCAGCATTCGTCCGAAAAAACCAAAATATCGGCGACGGATACAGACTCCGAATCCAAATGAGCAATTCTGAAGAAAGACACTATCCCCATAACTCGGAACGAAACCCGGAGAGGCATACCATGTTGAGGAATAAGGTATTGAGAGCAGGATTTTGGGCGCTGGTCACCGGCACTGGCATTCTGGCATCGGGCGGCGCGGCATCGGCTGGCGTGGATATGTACGACGGACAGTGGCATTACAGCCTGACGCCCTATGCCTGGTTTCCGAATATCTACCAGACGCTTCAGCTCGGCACTCCATTGGGAGGAGGCAAAACCGTCGATATCGAGGTCAAGCCAAACAGCTATTTGAGCAACCTGGATTTCGCCCTGATGGGTACTTTCGAAGCGCGCAAAGGCAACTGGGCGCTAGCCATGGACTTGGTCTACAACGATTTCAGTGGGGAGCAGGGCAAGATCAGAACCGTGCAGGGGCCGGGGGGTAACGAGCCGTTGCCGATCAATGTCGATGTGGATGTGGATATCAAGTCGTTGATCTGGGAGGGTATCGGCAGTTACACCGTGGCACGCAGTCCTGCTGGGACGCTGGATGTGTTCGGCGGCGTTCGCTATCTAGCTCTGAAAACATCGACCAACTTGAGTTTCTCCGGGCCAGAAGGGGTGATCGGACGCTCGGGCGGTAGCTCCAACCGGATCAACGTCTGGGACGGCATCGTCGGCGTGCGCGGCTCGGTGGGGCTTGGCGCTAGTGGCGACTGGTTCCTGCCATACTATCTCGACATCGGCGCGGGCAATTACTCGAACTGGACTTGGCAGGGATGGGCTGGGGTCGGCTATCGTTTCGACTGGGGCGATCTCGTGCTCGTGTACCGTAATCTCTCCTACTCGACGAGCGGTAATGAAATCCTGGAAGATATGCGCATGGCGGGTCCGGCCTTGGGTGCCACCTTCCGCTGGTAGAAGCGGGTAGAGACTGAGCCGAAACCCATACGCCGCGAAGCCTCGATCATTCACCGTATCCTGCCGGCCAGTCCGCCGACCACCCTTACCCATCGCATTCAGTCGAGGCCTCCATGAGACGAACTCCGTTCGCCCTGTTCGCCGTCGTGCTCACCGCCCTGTCCCTGGCGGCATCCTGGATCTCGACCGCCGCCGATCTCGCCCCTCCGCGCCATCCGCGCATCGGTCTGGTATTGAGCGGGGGCGGGGCTCGGGGCTCGGCCCATATCGGGGTGCTCAAGATCCTGGAGGAGTTGCGCATTCCCATCCACGTGGTGGTGGGAACCAGCATGGGCTCCCTGGTGGGCGGCTCCTACGCGGCCGGACTAACGCCGGAGATCCTGGAACAGCGGGTCACCCAGGTCGACTGGAATACCCTCTTCAACGACGACCCACCCCGCAAGGACTGGCCGGCCCGCCGCAAGCAGGCGTCCGAGGCCCCGACTTTCGACTTCACGGTCGGGGTGCGGGACGGTCAGCTCAAGCTGCCCAAGGGGGCCATTTCGGGTCAGCAGGTCCAGTTGTTCTTCAACGATCTGGTCAAGGGCGCGGAAACGGTCCAACGTTTCGACGACCTGCCGATCCCCTTCCGGGCTGTGGCCACCAACCTGGAAAACGGGGAGATGGCGGTCTTCGATCACGGGCCGCTGCCGGTGGCTATGCGCGCCAGCATGTCCGTGCCGGGTTTGTTCGCGCCCATGGAATGGGACGACCACATCTACGTGGATGGGGGCTTGGTCCGCAACCTGCCCATCGACGTGGCCCGACGCATGGGCGTGGACGTCATCATCGCCGTCAATCTGGGGTCCGGGTATCTCCCCCGCGATCAGCTCGGCAACATTCTTGGCGTCACCGGCCAGATGATCGCGATCCTGACCGAGCAGAACGTCCAGGCCTCGCTCAAGCAGATCGACCCCAAGCGCGACGTGCTGATCGTCCCGGACTTGGGTGACATTACCTCCAGCGATTTTGCCCGTGCCCCGGAAGCCATCGCCACCGGCGTGGCGGCCGCCCGCAAGGCGGCTCCCCAACTGACTCGCTACAGCCTGAGCGAGACCGAGTACGCCGCCTGGCAGCGCGGGCGCTTCGGTCCGGGTCATCCGGCACAACAGGTAGGTGAGGTGCAAATCGCTGGCTTGGAGCGAGTCAACCCCGGAGTCTTCGACGGTCTGGTCGAGGCCCAAAAGGGCAAGCCACTGGATCGTCCTCGGTTGGAAGAGGATATCCAGAATGCCTACGGTCATGGCGACTACGAACGCATCAGTTACCATTTCCAGCCCCGGTCCGATGGCAGCGACCTGCTTATCGTCAACGCGGTGGAGAAGGCCTGGGGTCCAGGGTACCTGGGTTTCGGATTGGGCCTTTTGACCGATAACAAGGGTGACAGCCGATTTGGGCTGCGCGCCACCTATGACCAGACCTGGATCAACCCACTCGGGGCCGAATTTGGCGCCGAGCTGACCTTGGGCAATGCTCCGAGCCTGCACACCGAGTTCTACCAGCCCCTGAGTCTCGACCGGGCGGCTTTCGTCGCCCCCTATCTGGACTATGGCTTGAGTCCGGATAGTGTCTTCTTCGACGACCAGCGGGTCGCCCGCTACAACGTGATACGCGGGCGCCTCGGCGTGGATCTGGGCACGACGCTACGCGGGACCGAGCTGCGGATCGGACCCTATTACGGACAGACCAACGTCAGCCTCGACACCGGCTCGCCCGAACTCCCGGTGGGGCGGGTCACCGACACCGGGGTTCGCGCCCGAGCCATCTACGACACCCTCGACAGCGCTGCTGTCCCGCGCTCGGGGACCCGCGTCTTGCTGGAGGTGCTAAACCCGCTTGAAGCCCTGGGGGCCGACGTTCAATACACCCGGGCCTTCCTCAGTGCCACCACCGCCTACAGCTTCGGACCCAACACCCTGGCCTTGAAACTCAAGGGGGGAAGCAGCTTCGGCGAGCAGATGCCCTATTACGACCAATTCCCCTTGGGCGGTTTCCTCAATCTTTCCGGTTACGCCAACGAACAGTTTCGCGGCAATGACATGGCTTTTGCCGGCCTGGCCTATTATCGCCAGATCGCCGCGCTGCCCCCGCCCATTGGCCGCGGCCTCTACCTGGGTGCCTCCCTGGAGGCCGGTTGGCTATCGGAGGGCGTGATCCGCAACCCCGACACGGGTCAGAACGTGACCTTGAGTCCCGAACAGGATGGCTACGGCGGAAGCGTCTTCTTCGGCTCGGACACCTGGATCGGCCCGGCCTTCCTGGGGTTCGGAGTGTCGGGGTCGGGCGAGAGCGCCATCTATGTGCTGATCGGTCAGCCCTGAAACAGATTGGTGATCCATTGATAAGCACGTTTGAACTCCCCATTCGCATCTGAAGCGCTATCCATGCCTGAGTCGCCACCGGAGAAAACCATGCCTTTGATACTGACCGAAATCAGGGACACGATTGGCACCATCGTGATGAATCACCCGCAAAAGCGCAATGCGCTCAGCGAGGCGCTGATCGACGAAATCACCGCCGCACTGGAGTCTTTTCGGAAACAAAATATTCGTGCCGCCGTGCTGCGCGCGCCCGCCGGAGTAAAGGTCTGGTCCGCCGGTCACGATGTCAGCGAACTGCCCGACCGTGGTCGCGATCCACTCGGCTGGAGCGATTCGCTGCGGGTTCTGGTCCGCGCCATTCAGGAATTTCCCGCGCCGGTCATCGCCCTGATCGAAGGCGGCGTCTGGGGCGGCGGTTGTGAAGTGGCGATGGCCTGCGATCTGCTGGTGGCGACGCCGGAGGCAACCTTCGCCATCACCCCGGCGAAGCTGGGCGTTCCCTACAACCTGGGCGGCATCTTGACGCTGATGAACATGATCCCGTTGCCGGTGGCCAAGGAAATGCTGTTCACGGCGCAACCCATCCCCGCCGCGCAGGCGCTCAATCTCGGCGTCATCAATTACATCAAGCCCGTCGAGGACATCGAGAGTTTCGTTTACGGCCTCGCCACCCACGTTGTCGCCAATTCGCCCTTGAGCATCGCGGTGATGAAGGAAGAGCTGCGACTGCTCGCCAGCGCCCACGCCATCACACCCGAGTTGTTCGAACGAATGCAGGGCCTCCGCCGTATCGTGTATGACAGCCACGACTACCAGGAAGGATTGAACGCGTTTCGGGAGAAGCGCAAACCAGCGTTCAAAGGCAAATAAATGGCGTTTTATAAGAAGCGAAATCTGGATCGATTGAGCCACCGTACATCACTCTCTGTCCCGCTCATTACGGATTCAATCCACACACACCGAGTATCGAAACATGCTTAAGATGCGAAAAGTTCCTGGTCTGGGCGTACTGATTCATATGTTCATGGCGTCGTTGATGGTTGTCATGGGGCTCATCGGTTTGCAGGCCTGTTCGACGGCACCCATGTCCCAATATCAGGTTGACGAGCAGCGCGCCTCGGTTCGCGAGATGGCCGACCAGACCTTGGAACGGCTTTACCAGCAATACCCCGATGCCCGCCGGCGGATCGAACGGGCAGCCGGCTACGCGGTGTTCAGCAACTTTGGGCTGAAGATCTTGTTCATGGGAAGCGCCACCGGGGAGGGAATCGCCGTCAACAACGCCACGCGGCGGGAGACCTTCATGCGGATGGTCGAGTTGCAGCCCGGCTACGGTTTCGGAGTGCAGCGGTTCCGATTGGTGTTCGTGTTTGAGGACCCCCAAGCCTTCGACCAGTTCGTATATTCGGGCTGGGAGTTTGGAGCAAATGCGATGGCATCGGCGCGAACCAGCACCCAGCAGATGGGGAATCAGTTGGGCGTATCGGTATCGCCGGGCGTGCTGATGTACCAGGTTAGTGAGGAGGGCGCCATCGTCGGGGTCAGCATCACCGGCGCCAAATATTACCCGGATTCCGATTTGAACTGACGCCATCCAATTTGCTGCCAGTTCCAACGGCGCCCACGCCCATTCGCGGCCACCGCTGGAGCCGGTATGATGGGCGGATGAAAAAGCATGGCTTTCTTTGGACGATCATCGCGCTGGGTTTGCTGGCGGCCGGCGGTTTCTGGGCGTGGCAACTGCTTGGCCCGGTAACCGTGGAGGTCGGGCAACCGACCCGAGGTCCGGCGGTGCGGGCGGTTTACGCCACCGGCACCGTGGAGCCGACCGTCATGCTGCCCATCGCTCCGCGCAATTCCGGCCGTCTGGTGGAACTCAAGGCCGACGAAGGTGACCGAGTCCGCCAGGATCAGGTGCTGGCCCGGCTCGAAGACGCTGACTTGCAGCGCTCGGTCGATGAGTTGGAGGCGCGGGCACGGTTCGCGAAATCGCAATTCGACCGTGCCCAGACACTTTATGAGCGCAAGCTGGGCTCGCTGCTGGAGCGCGACCAGGCGCGGTCCGAATGGCAGGTGGCGGAAGCAAGCCTGGCACGCGCCCGCGCCTTGCGTGGCTTCATGACTTTGACCGCGCCGGCCGATGGCCAGATCCTGCAACGCGATGGCGAGATCGGACAGTTGATTCCCGCCAACCAACCGATTTTCTACTTCTCCTGCTGCGCGCCGTTGCGGATCGAAGCCGAGGTCGATGAGGAAGACATTTTGCTGGTGCGGCCCGGACAGCGGACACTGATCCGCGCGCCTGCCTTGCCGGACCAAGTGCTGGAGGGGGAGGTCACGGAAATCACCCCGAAGGGCAACCCGGTCACGCGCAGTTATCGAGTGCGCATCGGTTTCAAGGGCGACACACCACTGCGGATCGGGATGACCGCCGAGATCAACATCGTGGTGGATCGGCGAGAGAATGCGCTGCTGGTGCCGGCGACCGCCGTGGTCGATGGTCAAATCTGGGTCGTGCGAGACGGTCGCTTGCATCGCCAGCCGGTCGAAACCGGTATCCACGGCGAGTTGAAGACGGAGATTCGGTCCGGCCTGGCCGAGACCGACCGCATCGTGATCCATCCCTCCGCTGGGCTGGAGGAGGGACACCGGGTGCGCGCCACCGTCATCGATCAAGCGCCCGCCGCCGGATAAGCCGTGTCGCTGCAACTCTCCATCGCCGTCACCCAACTGATCAGCCGCCGTCGGCCCACCTTGGTTTCGCTGACCGGCATCGCGCTGGGGGTGGCGTTCTTTCTGGCGGTGTCCTCGCTGATGCGCGGTTCCGAACGGGATTTCATCAAGCGACTGATCGACAATAGCCCGCACATCACCGTCTCCGACGAATACCGCAAGGCCCAGAGGCAACCGGCTGCCGAGCAGTGGCCGGACGGCGCGGTCGAAGTGCGGCGGGTCAAGCCGCTGACCGAGGTGCGCGGCATTCGCGGCCACGCGCAAAAGCTGGCTTTCGTCGAATCGCTGCCCGGCCTGCGCGCCGCGCCGGTGCTGATGGGTTCGGTGGTGCTGACCTTTGCCGGACGCAACGAAGGCGTCACCCTCAACGGCATCATCCCGGCGAAGATGGAGGGTGTGTCCACCATTGAGGAAAAACTGACTCAGGGCTCGTTGGAAGCATTGGCCGCTAATCCGAATGGCATCGTCATCGGCGAAGGGCTGGCCAAGAAATTCGGCCTGAGCATGGGTAGCGTGGTGAACGCCGCCTCGCCGGGCGGGGAGGTGCGTACCCTGAAAGTGGTCGGCATCTTCCGCACCGGCAATGCCAGCTACGACGAGAATCAGACTTTTGCCCTGCTCAAGCGGGTGCAAGGCTTGTTGGACCGGGCTGACCGGGTCAACCGTTTCATCATCCAGCTCGACGACCCCTACGCCGCCCGCGAGGTGGCCGCCGTCATCGAACGGCAGGTCGGCTACAAGGCGGTGTCCTGGCAGGAATCGGCCGAGGATCTGATGAGCGTGCTGCTGGTGCGCAACCTGATCATGTACAGCGTGGTCTCGGCGATTCTGGTGGTGGCTTCGTTCGGTATCTACAACACCATTTCCACCATCGTCATGGAAAAAATCCACGACATCGCCATTCTCAAGTCGATGGGCTTCCACGCCCGCGACGTCCGTCGGATCTTTCTGGCGGAAGGGGTGATTCTCGGCGCGCTTGGCAGCCTGTTCGGCGTGACTTTGGGCATGGGGTTGATGTGGCTGTTGGCCCAGGTCGAGATCAAGCCGCCCGGCGCCAGCGATCTGGTGCATCTGCCGATCTACTGGGGCTGGGAACAGTATCTGCTGGCGGTGGGGTTCGCGCTGGCCTCGGCGGTGGGGGCGGCCTACCTGCCGGCGCGCAAGGCCGGGCAAGTGCAGCCGGTGGCGATCCTGCGAGGTCTGGCGTGACTCCGATTCTGACGGCCGAGCGGCTTGGGCGGGTGTTGGCCGGCGAGGTGCCGGTGACCTTGGTGCGGGATATCGATCTGGAGGTCGGTCGCGGCGAATTCCTGGTCATCATGGGACCGTCCGGGTCCGGCAAATCGTCCCTGCTGTATCTGCTGGGCCTGCTCGATACCCCAACTTCAGGCCGGATTTTGCTGGATGGACAGGACACCTCGGGTTACGGCGAGGACCAGTTGGCGGCGACCCGCTTGCGCAAGCTCGGCTTTGTGTTCCAGTTTCATTTTCTGCTGGCCGAATTCACGGTGCTGGAAAATGTCTTGTTACCGATGCGCCGGCTCGGGAAGCTGGACGAGGGCGCTGCCCGAAAGCGGGCCGAGGATTTGTTGGAACAATTGGGTTTGCGGGAACACGCGCGCAAGCACCCGCACCAACTCTCCGGTGGGCAGCGCCAGCGGGTGGCGATTGTCCGGGCGCTGGCCAATGACCCGTTGATCATCCTGGCCGACGAGCCTACCGGCAACCTGGATACCCACGCCTCGGCCAACGTCCAGCAAATCCTGCACGATCTGACCCGCCAACTGGGGACCACGGTCATTGCCGTCACCCATGATGTCACCTTTGCCAGCGCCGCCGACCGGCGCATCGGCATCGTCGATGGCCAGATTGATCCAGAATGGCGGATGTAAGCGGGATGATTTTTCCTGATTTCGGATCGAGATCATCCAACGTTGCATGGAGGCCCTTGGCATGAGCCGCAAAGACCTTGAACCGAATGCCCAAGCGAGCCCATTGGCAGCCGAAGCGCTCCAACGGATCGGCGCGCTCTACGCCCTCGCAACCAAACTGCGGGGTCCACCGGCCGAGATTAGGACTCAAAGGCCGGCAAGATCTTCAATGTCGACTGGCTGATAACCTCTCAGGAATTGCGATTGAGCAGTCCTGTTGTGGGGTAGAGCTCTGGCAATATTTGTCCTTTCGATCCGTTTTTTATCCGTTCCGCGTCGGCCTTCTTTAATTTGTCCGAAATTGTTCGATAAAACGCCTCGCCATTCCAAGAACGCCCACCGTCCTGATACAAGCAGCGATCGAATGTTGTCAAAGCATGACGCGCGTCTTGATGATCGATCCGCTCGGCGATGCCCAGCACTGATCGCGGTGGCTGATCCGGCCACCGTACTTTTGCCCAATGTAAAAGAGCTTTTTTCGTCCGCTCCGCGTCATTGGCCTGACAGGCTTGTTTGAGTTCACGCAGAGCCTCCCGTTGAGAAAGACCCATTTCTTGTTCATCCGCCGACGGTGAAACAGCTCGCACCCGGCTACGCGCCCGCCACCAAAGCAACAACGTTGCGATCCAGGCGATCAATAATGCCAGCGCAATCCAAAACCAATAGGAAGCACCGCTGGATAATGTGTCCGACAAACGTGGTGACTGTGATGCCTTGATGGTCAGCGATGGCGTTTTTTGCGGTTCGAGTTTGGCGTCCGTGCTCGGTTCCACGGGAACGGCCGGCGTTTTTGTCGCTTGTTGTTGTACTGGAGTCGATTGGGCTGGTGTCGATGGAGCCGGAACGCCGGTGACGGTGATCTTACGGGCAGGGACGATGGCTTCGCGTGGCGCATCGGCTTGGGTATCCCACCAGGGAATGCGAATCTCCGGTAACTGGAACGTACCGGGGCGCGTGGGGACGAGGGCGATCTTCTGTTCGCGCTGTCCCAATACGACCTCAGTATCGGATTTGGTTTCGGTCGTCGACCGATCTGGGTAGAGTTTCAATTCTGCTTGGGTTGGTAACGGTAACTCTGGAAGCTGTGCGCCGGTCAACCCGCGAGCTTTCAGCGTCAAGGTGCGGGTGACCGGTTCACCGACCCGGAAAGTCGGCGGATCGGGTGACCAGGACTCCGTGGCCGTCAAATTTTGCGCCGGTAACCAAGCACCACCACCAGAATTTGATGGGTGCGGCTTGACCGAGATCTGGAACGGCTGACCACGAACTTGTACCGGGCGGACGGTCTGGAACAGGGAGTTGAACGGGTCTGGACCAATAAAACCACCTTGCCCGAAGAAATTATTGTGGTTTGATTGCTGGCGGGTGTCCGGAACCTGAGCGGAGAAAATCGGCGATTCGATGCTGAGCGTGCCGCTGCTCTGCGGGAAGATGGCGTATTGCCGCTCGATGACCCCATAACGCCGATCACCACGCTGAGTCGTGTACTGCCGATCATCACCCAAACGTTCGATGAGCGCATCCGCCGCCTTGGGGTCGCTGAGCTGAGGACCATGCGGCGTCACCGCATAATAAATCCGCAACACATAAGTCAATTGTTGCTGCACGTAAGCAGTATCCGGCTTGACTTCCGACTCGATGAAGATGTCGGGTGTTGCACCGGTCGTGGAAGCCGTACCCGCTTCGGTGGCCTTGATCACGATCGCTTGGGTTTGTTGATCGCCCACCGTCAAGGCTGGAATGGTGAGCGATCCGGTTTTTTGCGGCGCCAGCGTCACGATCCAGCGGGTCTTGGCTTCCATGGTGCCGTTCGTGATGTTGACCTGATTGCTCTTGGCCGTACCCAGGACCTGGAAATCTTGCGACAGCGGCGACCAATCGGGGTCACTACTGGGACCGCGTCCAGATACTTCGATGACCAAACTCAAGGTTTCGCCTTCGGCGACCGTATCGCGATCCACGAAGGCATTGACGCCCTGGGCCAAGGCTGGAAACACCCATAAACCCTGGACCAAACCCAGCAACAGGATACAAACCCAGCGCTTCATCATCATTCTCCTCTCTGCGCGGCCTGTTGTTGGCGACGTAGATGCTCCAGCATGAATTTTCGCCGCAGCAAACCAGCCGGATCGTCCGGTATGCGCCGCAACCACTGATCCATGGCTTGCCGGTCCTCCGATTGTTCTGGGGATTCCGAAGCGTGGGCGGCCGCGACTTGCCGATCGGCATCCTCCGAATGGTCCGCCGCGGCCTGGGCGGTCGCGTTCGCTTGTTCCCGCGATTTCTCATCCGCGTCCGGCGGTTTCGGAGAGGCGGCCGCTTGTTTCAACAGGCTGTCGTCGTCTTTCCGTGGTTTCGATGGCGTGGTGGACGGCGTGGAATCCGCCGGCTTCTCCTGAGCTTGGGACGGATTTTGTTCCGACTGTTTCGGCTCGGATTGAGGCTGATGGGTATTGGCCTGGTTCTCCGACGAATTGCCGCCTGTGGATTTTCCACTTTTCGAGTCTGTTTGCTGACCAGACTGCTGCTTATCGTTCTGAGATTCCTGATTATTGTTCTTGTCGGCCGACGATGGTTTGGACGAATCAGCGGATGAGTCCTTCGAGCTTTGCTGGTCTTTCTCGCCATTCTGGTTTTGCTGATTCTGCGAATCATTCTTCGATTGCTGCTGTTGCTGTTGCTGTTGCTGTTGCTGTTTGAGCAATTTTTCTACCAGGTCTTTGTTATGGCGCACGTCGGCGTTGTTCGGGTCCTGTTTCAACGCCTGATCGTAAGCGGCGATTGCCTCTTGCAGCCGTCCCAGATGGGTCAAGGCATTGCCACGGTTGTAAAGAGCATCGACGGTATCCGACTGGCTGAAGTTTTCCAGGGCCTTTTCATAATCGCCGGCCTGATAATGCGCGGAGCCCTTCCAGGCGGGATCTTGGAACAGTTCAGCCGCTTTTTTTCCATCGCCTGCCTGCAAGGCTTGAACGCCTTGCTGATCGGGGCGTGCCCACAAATCCTGCCAACCGAAGGCTGCCGCCGGGTCCGGCGGCAAGGTCAACACGGCAAGCGCCACCACAGTCAACCAACCGCGTCGGAAGGCAAACGCCGCCAATGGCAACAAGACCAGAACCAGCCACGGCCCTTCCTCCCGCCAGCGATCCATCGAATGCCGGGCGGATTCGGGACGAACTTCGCGAACCTGGACTATCGGATCGGATGACAAGGCATCGATGTCGCGGTCGTCCGCGCTGAGACGGACGAAATGCCCGCCACCCTGACGAGCCAGTTCGCTCAAAGTCGCGGCGTCGAGCCGTGGCACAACGATGGCCCCCGTGGAGTCTTTCAGGAAACCGCCGTCGGACAGGGGAATCGGCGCGCCTTCTTCCGTACCGACCGCCAGTACCGAGACTCGCCGCCCATGGGCGCGTAACGCGGTCACCGCTTCCAAGGTCGCCGCCGGATCGTCATAACCATCGGTGACCAGGACGATCTCTCCATGATCTTGAATGCCTGCGCGACCCAGTAATTCGTCGGCCTTTTGCAATGCCGCGCGCGCGTGGTCACCGGAGACCGGCATGAGTTCGGGGCTGAGCGTTGGCACCAGGGCGGCGATAGTTTTGGTGTCGTCGGTCAGGGGTGAGACGACAAATGGTTCATCGGCAAACACCACCAGCGCGGTTTGTCCTTCACGATAGCGTTTCAATAAGTCCAGCACCTTGAAGCGGGCACGGGCGATTCGCGATGGGCGAATATCGGATGCATTCATTGAAGGCGAGAGATCGAGCACGATGACTCGGGCTGCCTGAGTTCTATAAACCGGCTCGGGCAGTTTTTGCCAAACGGGACCGGCTAAGGCGATCACCGCCAAGACCCAAGCAACCGCCAATAACACGAGCGGCCAGCGCTGATGGCGAGCGCGTTGGATCAACAGTTTCTCCAAGAGATGAGGATCGCATTGCGTTTCCCAGGCAGACGCTCTCCTCACCTGGCGCAGCAAGCGCCAGACGATGACGGCCAACGGCAACAACGCCCACAGCCACTCCGGGCGTAGCCAATGAAATTCCGATAGCGCGTTCACCGACTCACTCCAACATTCGTTTGACTCTCAACACCGCTGACTTGCGTCTTTCTCCACCAGGATAAGCGGCTAGCGGCGATGACGATTGAAATCGCCAATGCCAAGCCCAGCGGCCAGATGAACAAGGATTGATGCGGCCGGAAATACTCGGTATCGCGAGCGGCGGGTTCCAATCGATCCAACTCCTGATAGATCGATGCTAGGGATTCGGTGTCGGTGGCGCGGAAATAGCGGCCACCGGTGATTTCGGCGATGTCCTTCAAGGTCCCTTCGTCCAAGTCGGCCGAAGGATTGATGATTCGAGGACCGAAAAAAGTCTCTTGGCGCATCGGTTTGGCGCCGAGACCAATGGTGTAGATGCGTAAACCCTCGGCGGCCGCCAGTTTGGCGGCCTGGCGCGGCGCCACCTCACCAGCGGTATTGGCGCCATCGGTCAATAGAATCAAGACCCGATCCTTGGTATCGGCCGCGCGCAGCCGCTTCAGCGCCAACCCGATCGCGTCGCCGATGGCGGTTTCCTTGCCCGCCAGGCCCACCACCGCCTCGTTCAACAAGGTGGCCACGGTATCGCGATCGAAGGTCAGCGGGGTTTGCTGGTAGGCTTGCGAACCGAACAGAATTAGACCCAGGCGATCACCTTTGCGTTGCTCGATGAAAGTGCTGGCGGCTGCCTTGACCACTTGCAGGCGATTGGCGGGGCGTCCGTCCAGGATGAAATCTTCCGCAGCCATGCTGCCCGAGATATCGACCGCCAACAGCAAATCGCGCCCGCTGACCGGCAAGGCGACCGGTTCGCCCAGCCATTGGGGTTGGGTGGCAGCCAGCACCAACAGCAACCACGCCAGCCACGGCGCTGATTTCAGCCAACGGCGTTGTAAGGAGTTTCGTTGGCCGTGTCCGTCGCCCAGCGCTAAGACGTCCTCAAGAAACGGAACGCGCAGTGCCGGGCCCTCGCTAGCGGGAGCAGGCGGTAGCCAACGCATCGCTAACCAAGGTAAAGGTAGGGCTAGTAACGCCCAAGGCCATTCCAGATGAATCATGAGACGGTCGCTCTCTGGTTACCGACGCGCTTGATCCAAGTTTCGACCACATTCAGTAGCGCCTCGATCTCGAACGCTTCGGTAGGCCGATAGGGGGCTCGGATCAAGGCGCGTCCGGGTCCCGCGCTGAACTGGTTATCGCCACCGGTTCGATCCAGAAATTGCAGCCATGCGTCGCCGACCAGACCGGCCACCTGGGTTCGGGGAAAGTGAGCCAGGGCCAAACGGCGCAATAACGCGGAGATTCCTGTCGCAACTGCGGTTCCATCACCATCGCGTCGAAAAGCGGCTCGAAGCCGCGCCAGTTCGGCGAGCGCCGCCCGCCGAGGCGTCGACCGCCGACGATAGCGCCACAACCACAGCAACCCAGCGATGACGACAAGCGTCAGCGCGGCCAACAGCCACCAACCCGGCGCGGGCGGCCACCAGGAAACTGGTTCGGGGAGATGAATGTCCCGCAAGTCCGCTAAAGGATTTGTCGCGGGCATGGGGTTACGGACGAGTCGTGCGGGCGCCGGGACGCCGATGATGGACGATCAAGCCACGACGCAACGTTTCGGGCACCGGTTGGTTGGTCGCCAATGTTAGGAAATGGCTCCCGTGACGATGGCATAAGGCGCGAACCGCATCGCGATGGGATGCGAATCGATGGCGATAAGCATCGGCCACTGTTGGATCGCCGGTATCCAGGACGGCAAAGCGTTGGCCGTCGCTCAAAGGGTAACGACCGGCGGGCGGCGCGGCGACCTCGACAGGGTCGAATACCAAAATGGAGATCATGTCGTTGTGGGCGGCGAGACGCGCGAACGATTGCTCGGCCTGATGGGGCAATCCATGAAAGTCGCTCAATAGAAAGACTAAACTGCCGGGGCGGACGGCACTGGCCAACCGTCGCAGAATGTCTATCCAGTGACCGTTCCCTGTTTCCGCCGGCATGATACCGGTGGGTTGCATGTCGACCAGTGCCTTGAGAAAAGGCAACATGCCCCGTTCCCGCGCCGCCGGCCGCAGTTCCCGATGCCGCTTTCCGGCAAACACGATTCCACCGATGCGGTCACCGTTGTCGCGGGCCGCCCAAGCCAGCAGTGCGGCTGCTCTGGCCGCCACCACCGATTTGAAGGCGACTCGGGTGCCGAAAGCCATGCTCGGTCCCAGATCCACCAGGAACAGCACCGGCCGTTCGCGCTCTTCCCGGAACAACTTGGTATGCGGCCGACCCGTACGCGCGGTGACTCGCCAATCCATATTGCGGATATCGTCGCCGGGCTGATAGGCACGCACTTCCTCGAATTCCATGCCGCGACCTCGGTACGGCGAGACATATCCCCCCGCCTGAGTCGATAGCACCCGGCGCTGAGGAGAGAAACCAAGTCCAGCGGCCTGGGCGCGCAACCGCAGCAATTCCTCGATGGAAACGGTAAGTCCTCGGGCACTGGTCAGCGATGGTGGAACAGAGGATTGCAAAGATGGCGCGCCGCTCGCTATGAAACCTTGCTGGATGCGTTTACGGATTTCTTTCAACATCGGCAGTCACCAGAAGCGGAAAGGGAAGCACAGTCGCTCTCTTGATTTCCGATATGCCGCTCAAGGCACGGGAACGCGATCGAGCAACTCGGCAATGAAACGCTCGGTATCGATGCCGTCGGCTTCTGCCTCGAAAGTCAGCAATACGCGGTGACGCAGCACATCGGGCGCGATGGCCTGAATGTCTTCGGGGCTGACGTAATCGCGCCCATGGAGCCAGGCATGGGCGCGGGAACAACGATCCAAGGCGATGGTGGCTCGCGGGCTGGCGCCGTACCGAACCCAACCGGACAGTCCCGTGCCATACGGGGCCGGATTGCGCGTGGCCATCACCAGCGCCACGATGTACGACTCCAGCGCCGGTGCCAGGTTCAGCGTCAATACCTCGCGCCGTGCCGCAAACACGTGCTGTTGGGAAATGCGAACCGTTTTTTCGATGGCGGCATCACCATTTTGTAGCGCCTGTTCGCGTACGAGGCGCAGGATGGCGTGTTCGGTTTGCGAATCGGGATATCCGATACGCACATACAGCAGAAAGCGATCGAGTTGCGCCTCGGGCAGCGGATAGGTGCCTTCTTGTTCGATGGGATTTTGCGTGGCCATCACCAGGAACAGCTCGGGCAGTGGATAACTGGTGTGGCCCACCGTCACCTGACGTTCGGCCATGGCTTCCAGAAGGGCGGATTGTACTTTGGCCGGTGCTCGGTTGATCTCGTCGGCTAGCAGCAGGTTATGAAAGATGGGGCCTTGCTGGAATTGAAAGGAAGCCTCTTGAGGTCGGTAAATTTCGGTACCGGTCAAATCCGCCGGCAACAGATCTGGCGTGAACTGGACGCGATGAAAATCGCCCTCCAGTCCCGCAGCCAAGGTTTTGATGGCCGTCGTCTTGGCCAGTCCGGGCGCGCCTTCGACTAGCAGATGTCCATCGGCCAACAAGGTGATCAGCAGTCGCGTGTTCAGCGCCTCCTGGCCGAGAATGTTTCGGTTCAGATAATCGAGCAAGCCTCTGATATCCGGGAGAACCGAAGAGCTCGTCGAAGTTTGTGTCGGTGAATCGGTGTTCATGGCGTCCTTCACAAATGTTTTTTACGCAAAAAACCGATGTTCAATGAGGTTCGTCGGTGGCGATTTCAATTTTGCTTCGCTGGACAAACACTCTCATCAATGCCTCATCGTCGGATGGTGCGGCGATTCATCCGAGCAAATTCGCTAGATTTGATCAGTTATTAATCATGAGGTGTTTAACTTAAGGGAATCTTAAGAGAGCAACGATTTTACTGACTTTTCTTGAAATTACTGCACGTTTATGAAATCCCGATGATTCAATCGGTTATGGTTACTTGAGGTTAATGCGCGTATCTCCAGATTTCTCCACAACGTAGCACCGGCGTGGCACCGAATATGGCTACTCCCCGTACTCAACCCCGCCGTGCCCGCTTCACCAAGGCGTTCTTGCAGTCCCTTGCACCACCCTCCCAAGGCCGCGACTACTGGCACGATACCGCCGTCTGGCTTACTGATCCAGGTGACCGACCGAGGCACCAAGAGCTTTATGGTGCAGCGTCGGGTCAACGGCCGGCCGGTGCGGGTGACCTTGGGACGATTCCCGCCGATGACTGTCGAAAGCGCCCGGCGCTTGGCCTACGAGCACTTGGCCCGCATGGCGGAAGGGATCAACCCGAATGCCGAAAAACGCGAAGCCAAGGCTCGCGCGCTCAGCTTGGGCGAAGTCTTGGATGATTACCTGAACGCCAAAACCCTCAAGCCCAAGACCCAGGCCCTGTATCGGTGGCTCGTGGAAAACCCGGCCGGCGCGTTCGCCGATTAGAAAGCTCGACCGCTGGCGACGATCACCCGCGATCAAATCGAACGCCGCCACCGGCAATTGGTGGAACGCTCTCCCGGCGTCGCCGAACTGGCTTGCAACGTGCGTAGGTTTGTTCCGCGCGGGCGACTGCGGATTGCGCCCCGAACCGAAGGCACAACCCCGCCATGGAAGTGAAACGCCGGGACCGCGTGGCGTGGTGCAAGCCGGCGAGGCCCCGGAAGCCGTTTGCCAGCGCTTGAACATCACCCGGAAGACCTTCGATCGGATGGCCGATGAGACGTCGAACGCCTGACGTGATCATCCAGTCCACCGCCGCCCCACTGCCCTTGCGTTGGCATACCGATCCCCATAGCGGGGAACGCGCCTTGTTCCCGCCCTTGACGCCGGCCGAAATCCGTCGCCTGTTCGACCGGGCCGAACGGGATCGCCGTCGTGATCCCGAGCGCGCCCAAACCCTGATCCACTATCGCGGTCGCCGGTTCACGGTCGATGGTACCGCGCTGGGCTTGCGTCTGTGGTTCGGTAAAACCTTGGTTTCCCGCCGATTCGGGTTCGGGTTGTGACCCAGCGTGCACGCTGTTACTTCCGTGTTGCACTGAAAGTGTCCCGCTCGTAGAATCCTCCATCAATAGCGAGGTGTTAGAAGCTGTACAAAAACTAACATATTGATATTATTATAGTATTTTTGATAAAATAAGCCAAAATCCGGCGATTATTTTAATTTCAGAGATTCTATTCGAGGTGCTGTATGGTTTGGCCAAAAGAACTTCCTGGTAAGAGGTACCCCAGCGATTTGACGGATGAAGAATGGGAAATCTTGAAGCCGATTTTAAAAAAGCCGATCCTTATACGACAGGCCGGCCACGTAAAATCGATCTCCGCGAAGTGATAAATGCCATTTTTTACCTGAACAAGACGGGTTGTCAATGGCGGTATTTGCCTAAAGATTTTCCCCACTATACCTTGATCAGTTACTATTATCATAAATGGGTTGACAATAATACTATCGAGCAAATCAACACAGCGATTCATCAGCAACTCCGCAAAGAAATGGGTCGAAATGAGCATCCGAGTGCGGGGATTATCGATAGCCAAACCGTTAAGGGAGCACCGGAATCGACCCGGGAATCCGGGTTCGACGGTGGTAAGTTGATTAAGGGTCGCAAGCGACATATTGTAGTGGATACAGCAGGTTATCTTATTGTCGCTCTGGTTCATGCGGCAAATATCTATGATGGTCATGCCGCTCGCCAAGTCTTGATCACCTTATTTTCAATCGTAGATAGCGTCAAAAAAATCTGGGCGGATGGTGGTTATAGAGGTGAAGAGTTTATTCAATGGGTCAAGGAACAGTTTGACTGCATTTTTGAAGTCGTTGAAAAAAAGAAAATGGATAAGGGATTTCAGGTTTTACCTCGGCGATGGGTTGTAGAGCGAACTTTTGCTTGGCTCGGTCGATCTCGCCGCTTAAGAAAAGATTACGAACGGAAACCCACATCGAGTACGGGCCATGTTTATATGGCCTCAATTCGACTCATGCTACGAAGAATTTGTAAAGAGCGAGTATTATTACAAGGAGCCACTTTAGAGGCAGCTTAGGTAATTGAGTTTTTTCACAGCTTCTTAGCCACTTGCAAGGAAATTAAAGTGCAGGCCAACATAGAAAAATTCAGGAAGGATCTCAATTCGCTCATAGATCAAGGCCAGCTACTTCTTATCGCGATGCTGCATGACTGTGATCCAGAGATTGGTGAGGAATTGCACGGCGAAGACTTCAAGAAACTGAAGAAATCTTTGCCTAACTTCAAAACTGAGTATCAAGCATGGTACTCAGAGTCAATAGCTCTGATAAAGCAGTTGTTGCCCGACCGACTCCCTGACTTTACGCGACATTATGAAAAGCCCAAGATGCGTAAAGGTATTAGTTTCGAGAATTACCGAATAGAAGATTACTTGCAGGGCCTGCGAATCACTCGCGGATGGAAAAAAGAAGAGGTTGTGGGGCCTCATGCTGCAATTCCTCACTTTGAGCAGCAGCACGCAATTTTAAAAGCTGTCTCAACACGGTTTGAAAGTTCACTATATGACATACGGCAATTGGTACAAGCTGATCTTTTTGATTCTGAGTTGGTGGCTGCGCAAGAACTGTTAAAACAAGGATTCGTTCGAGCTTCCGGCGCTGTTTGCGGAGTTGTATTAGAAAAACACTTGGCCCAGGTGGCTAAAAACCACAACATTTCTACTCGTAAAAAGAATCCCACTATCAGCGATTTCAATGATCTTTTGAAGCAGTCTGATATTTTGGATACACCGGAGTGGCGCCAAATTCAGAGGCTTGGCGACATTCGAAATTTGTGTGATCACCACAAAGATAGAGAGCCGACTAAAGAAGAGGCTCAAGAATTGATTAGTGGAGTTGAGAAATTCACTAAGACGCTGTTCTAAAAAGGGCTAACAAAGCCCTGCACCGGATGCCAAAATCTCCGCTTCGCTGCGGTTTTGTCACCGGTGATGGTGGGCGTCAAGACGCTTTCGGTTCGGGTTGTAAGGCTACGCCGCCCATGTGGGGGTACGACATGGGGTACGGTAAAAATTGACTCTCCTAAATATTCATTTAAATAATAAGTTAAATCACCGATTCGATGGCGTCCCTTCCTCGGTTCAAGCGTATGCGCGCGGTTGAAGGGGCAGGCGAGTGGCAGTTTGACATGACGTCTCGTGAGGATGAAGGCCGACAGGTACGTGTCATGTATTCGTCTTTAACCTCTTCGTGGCGTAGTCGCCCAACCATACGTTCAACGCGGACGCGCCGAAAGCGGCGCGCCAGTTAACGGCACGTTAGAGTCATCACCCGCGCAACCGCTTCACCGCGAATCTCCCGCGTAGCACCGAAAACACGCAATTTTTTAACAAACTGATATATATAAAAATAATAGACAGCAATGCTTAAGGGAATCTAAGGTTCTGGAGCGGTAACTTTTTCGTTATCGTCCGTTTTTGGCCGTCTGGACGATTTGAGCGAGCGGGCTGAGACTGCCGGGAGCGAATGCGCAAGGTGTCCACCGCACGAGAGGTGGGCCATATGACGGATGGGACAGTCCCTCCGTCGGGGGTTATCCGAATTGGCGCCTCGGTTCGGCGACGTTATAGCGCCGAGTACAAGCGGCGGTTGGCGAACTGGACGTTGAAGCCGGGGAACGCGGTCACCAGGATCACGCTGGGCAGCAACTCAACACCAACCAGTCGTTCAAATGGCAGCGGTGGTATCCGCGCCAGCAAGGGCTGACGGCGGAAGTGGCATCTGGGCAAGGGCTTCGCCTTTGTCGACCGGCAATACCAACTGGAAGTCGGCGGCGAGGATTTCTATCGCTATTATACCATCTTCTCATTATGAGCCATACATCCACCTCCGAAGCACTACCAATAACGCAAAAGAGCCTCCCTGCTCGTTTTTGCGCGCCTGATCCTCAAGTGGGTGCGGCGTGCACCACCGCCGCCGCCTGTTCGGCATCGCGGTCGTGGGCGTGGTCCTTGGCAATCAGGATGTACAGCGCCGGTACGATGAACAGAGTGAACAGGGTACCGACCGCCATGCCGCCGACCAGCACCAGGCCGATGGAGTTACGGGCGGCGGCGCCAGCGCCGCTCACCAGTGTCAACGGTAGATGGCCGGCGATGGTGGCGGCGGTGGTCATCAGGATCGGCCGCAGCCGGGTCAAGGCGGCGTCCCGCACCGCGTCGAGCTTGGAGAGGCCCGCAAACTGACGCTTATTGGCGAATTCCACGATCAGGATGCCGTTCTTGGCGATCAGGCCGATCAGCGTGACCAAGCCCACCTTGGAATAAATGTTCAGCGTGGTGGTCCAGCCGGCGGTCAGCGCGAACGGGACGTTCGGATCAGGCATCTTCAGGAAGGTGAACAGCAGCGCGCCGAACATCGCGAACGGCACCGAGCCGAGCAGGATGATGAACGGATCGCGGAAACTGTTGAACTGCGCGGCCAGCACCAGAAAAATCAGGATGATGGCAAAACCCATGGTGGTGAAGAACTTGCCGCCGCCTTCCAGCCGAAGCTGGCGCGATTCCCCGGTGTAATCGATCACGTAGCCTTGCGGCATCAGTTTGGTGGCCTCGTCTTCCAGAAAGCGCAGCGCTTGGTCGAGCGGGCGAATCGCCACCCCGCTGATCTTGACCGCGTTCAACTGCTGAAAGCGATTGAGCGAGCGCGGTTCGGTGCTGTTGCGCAGGGAGGCGACGGTGCTCAGCGGGATCAGTTGATTGTTCGGTCCGGTGACGTAGATGTCATTCAGTTGGTCGGGATTGAGCCGGCCCGCCCGCTGCACCTGGGGGATGACCTTGTAGCTACGGCCGGCGATGTTGAAGCGGTTGACGAAATTGCCGCCTATCGCCGCGCTGAGGTCGGCACCGACTTGTTGCAGATTCAGGCCGAGATCGGCGACCTTGTCGCGGTCGATGACGATCTCGGTCTGGGGCTGGTCGATCTTGACGTCGATCAGCGGTGGAAAGGCGAACAAACCGCTTTGGATGGCCTTCAACTGCACCTGTTTGGCGATGTCGAGGATTTGCTGGGTGTCGGCGGTCGAGGCAATGATGAACTCCACCGGAAACTGACCGCCACCGGGCAGCGCCGGCGGCGTGACCGGGAACATCTGGATGCCGGGAATCCGTTGCAGTTTCTGCTGGATCTCGGGCAGGATTTGAAAGACGGTGCGTTCGCGCTCGTTCCAGGGTTTAGTCACCATGCCGCCGAAGCCCGAGGTGGGAAAGGTGATCTGAAAGGTGAACTCGGTCTCGGGGATGCTCTGAAAGGCGTCGTTGGCAGCGGCGGCGAAGACGCTGGTCTGATCGAGCGTGGCATTGGCCGAAGCGTCGACGATGCCGAAGATCACCCCCTGATCCTCGGACGGCGCCAGCTCCTCCGGCGAGAACATCCACATCGGCACCACCACCAGAAACAGCGCGCCCCAAACCAGATAGGCCGCCGGGCGGGCGCGTAGGGCGCCGTCGAGCAACCGGCCGTAGAATCGCTTCAATCGCTCGAACGCGGCATTGATGTGAGCGGGCAGCCAATGCCGTTCGTCTTCCGCGCTCAGCAGCTTGGAGGACATCATCGGCGACAGGGTCAGTGCCACCACGCCGGAGATGGTCACCGAACCGGCCAGGGTGAAGGCGAATTCGCGGAACAGTGCACCGGTCAGCCCACCCTGTAAGCCGATCGGGGTGTAGACCGCGATCAAGGTGAGCGTCATGGCAATAATGGGGCCGACCAGCTCGCGCGCCCCCAAAATCGCCGCGTCGAAGGGACTCTGGCCCTCTCGCAGATGACGCTCGACGTTTTCCACCACCACGATGGCGTCGTCCACCACCAGACCGACTGACAGCACGATGGCCAACAGAGTGAGCAGGTTGATGGTGAAACCGAAGACCTGCATCAGGAAAATGCCACCGATCAATGAGAGTGGAATGGCGATCACTGGCACCAGCACCGAACGCATCGAGCCGAGAAACAGGAAGATAATGATCACCACGATCAACAGGGTTTCGCCCAGGGTTTTGATCACCTCTCTGATCGCGTTGTTGATGTAGTCGGTGGCATCGTAGGCGACTCGTGCCGCCAGACCGGTGGGCAAATCTTTCTGGATCAAGGCCATCTCGGCGCGGACCCGGCCGATGACGTCGATGGCGTTGGCGTTAGGCAGCGGATAGATGCCCATGAACACGGCGGTCTGCCCGGAGAAGCGGACTTCGGCATCGTAGTCCTCGGCGCCGAGCGCGACATCGGCGATGTCCCGCAGTCGCACCAGGGTGCCGCCCTGTTCGCGGATCACCAGATTCTTGAATTCCTCGACCGAGCGCAGATCGGTGTTGGCCGTCAGGTTGACCTGGATCAGTGCCCCTTTGGTACGACCGATGGCGGCCAGATAGTTGTTGGCGGCCAATGCCTGGCGCACTTGCGCCGGACTGATGTTGAGCGCGGCCATCTTGTCCGGTTTCAGCCAGACCCGCATGGCGAAGGTGCGCCCGCCCAGAATCTCGGCACGTTGCACGCCTTCCAGCGCCGACAGTCGCGGTTGCACCACTCGCACCAGATAGTCGGTGATTTCGTTCTGTTGCAGGATGTCCGAACTGAAGCTCAGGTAGGCCGAGGCGAACTGACTGTCGGCCGATTCGATGTTGAGCACCGGCACTTCGGCCTCGGGCGGCAGATCGCCGCGCACCTGATCGACCTTGGAGCCGATCTCGGCCAGCGCCTTGGTCGGGTCGTAATTGAGCTTGAGGCGGGCGGTGATGGTCGACAGGCCCTGGGCGCTCTGCGATTCAAGGTAATCGATGCCATCGGCGGCGGCGATGGCGCGCTCCAGTGGGGTGGTGATGAAGCCGCGCACCAGATTCGCGCTGGCGCCGACGTAGACGGTGGTGACCTTGACGCTGGCGTTGTCGCTGCGCGGGTACTGCCGCACGTTGAGGGTGAAGATGGCCTGGATGCCGGCGATGATGATCACCAGATTGACCACGATCGCCAGCACGGGGCGGGTGACGAACAGATCGGTGAAGGATTTCATGATTGGCGCGGCATCAGGAGTCGGCGGGTTTGGGGTTGATTTGGAAGTCGGGAGCCAGTTTGTTGTCGACCACGACCGCCATGCCGTTGCGCAGCTTGAAAATCCCGGTGGTGACGATAGTTTGCCCGGCGCTCAGTCCCGACTCGACCACCACGAAATCACCGCGGGTCTTTCCAAGCCGCACGAACTGCTGGTTCAGTACCTTGCCGACCGCGCCGGTCTTTTCGTCTTTCTTGTCCTCAACCACGAACACCGAATCGCCGTAGGGTGCGTACAGCACCGCCGTGGCGGGAATCATCAGCACCTGTTCGGTGGCCGGCAGCACGGCGGCGACATCGACATACATACCGGGCCGCAGCAGGCCCGATGAGTTCGCCAGCGTGGCCTGCATGCGCACGTTGCGGGTGGCCGTTTCGACTTCGGGGTTGATCGCGGTCAACTTGCCTTCGAAGTCTCGGTCGGGAAAGGCGTCGGTGGTCACCCGCACCGTCAGGCCCGTCTTGAGTTGAGCGAGGCGCTGCTGAGGCAAGGAAAAGTTCACGTACACCGGATCGAGCGATTGCAACGTGACGATGGAGGTGCCGGTGTCGAGAAACTGGCCGAGGTTGACCTGGCGGATGCCGGCGCGGCCGGAGAAGGGCGCGCGGATCGTCTTCTTTTCGATGACGGCGCGGATGTTGTCGATTTGGGCGTCGGCCTGCTTGGCTTGGGCGTTGGCGCTATCGAGGTCGGCCTGGGACACCATGTTCTTGCCGCGTAGGTCGCGCGCGCGCGCCAGGTTGGCGCGGGCCAGTTCGGCGCTGGCGACGGCCGAGCGCAGTTGGGCCTGCTCGACGCCGCTGTCGAGTTCCACCAGCAGCTCGCCGGCCCGCACGTTCGCCCCGGATTCGAAAGCGATCTGTTTGACCGTGCCCGCTACCTCGGCGCTGAGCATGACACCCTGAACCGAGGCGATCGAGCCGACGGCCGACAGCGTCGGTTGCCAGGTTTCCCGCGTCACTTCAGCGGTGGTAACCGTCTCCGGCGGCGGCGTGAAATTGGCCCCTTGCGCGAACATGGTCTGAAACTGCAAGACCTTGAGGCCGGCGAGCGATCCCACCAGCAACAGTACGCCGATCAGGGCGAGGATAATTTTCTTGGCCATACGCAAGGCTGTCCTTGACCGAATATTCATCGGTGATACTGGATGTTGATTTGAGGGGATTGAGCGCGAGCGTCCGAATCGTTCGCCACCCGCAACCACTCGCGCCTACAGGGTCTTGACCTCTGAACAGGGGTACGATCAGGCGATCAGGCCAAATCTCCGACCTGGGCAGCATTCGGATCTCCCAGAACCCGGTTTCTCCCCGCTTGTTTTGCCTGATACAAACGATGATCGGCGCTCTCGATCAAGGTCTGAGGTTCCATATGCGGATCGGGTCGCAGGGTCGCCACACCCATGCTGACGGTGACGAATGGACAAACCGGCGAGAGCGGGTGATCGCTCCGCCGCGACGCGACTCGTTCCCGCAACCGTTCCGCGATCGCCATGGCGCCGGTGTGATCGGTCGCCGGCAACACACAGGCGAATTCCTCACCGCCGTAACGGGCCACCAAATCGGTGCGCCGCGACAATCCTTCCGCCAGTGTTTGCGCCACGGTTTTCAAGCATCGGTCGCCAGCGATGTGGCCATAATGGTCGTTGTAGGCCTTGAAGTAGTCCACATCCGCCAAAATTAGCGAAAGCGGTTTCCCAGTACGAGCCGCGCACAACCATTCGCTCTTTAGGAACTCATCGAAGCGGCGGCGGTTGGAGATCCCGGTGAGACAATCGGTCAGCGAGAGCGTGGCCAGAAAATCCCGGTAGCGTTTCAATTCCAGATGAATGCCAACCCGCAGTTTGACAATGCCGGGGCGCACCGGTTTGGTCAGATAATCGACAGCGCCCAGTTGCAGGCCGATCTCCTCGTCTTCCTCTTGATCCTTGGCGGTCACGAAGATGACCGGTATTTCCCGAGTGTCTGGATTTTGTTTCAGTCGAACGCAGACTTCGCGCCCATCCATCTCCGGCATGAGGACGTCCAGGAGGATCAGATCCGGTAACTGCTCCCGCGCCACGGCCAGCGCGTCCGAACCATTGGTGGCGAAGAGAACTCGATAATGATCGGACAGCACATTGTTCAAGATTTCGATGTTTTCGATCATATCGTCGACCACCAGAAGGGTCGCTCGCTGTTCACCGAGCAGGGTCATCTTCACTTCCATCGAGCACGATTCCCAGGGAGTTGGCCCTGCAGGTCAGGACCCGCAGCGCCTCGGTAAAATTTAGTCGTTCAATCTGCTGACCGACTTCGTGCAATTGATGTCGGGTTGCAAGGTCCACGGCCTGAGCCGCCACCTCGCCAAACAGCTTTCTGGCTCGAAGATCGCGCTCGGCAAGTAATTTCGCCAAATCATTCAGCATCTTCGCCCACTGTTGACGGTCAAGCGGCGATTCGGTCGCCGATCGCGGAAGCATCGCCGGGTCCGCCGTCGGATTTAGCGCCAGCTCCTGGATGCTTGTCAGTACCTCGCGCAACGCCTCTTCCGCTTGTGTCAGGCATCGGGGAACGTCATCGGTCCCATCGTTTAGCGCCCGTTCCAAGCTCCGCATCGCCTGTTCCAAGGATACGGCGGAAAGATTTGCCGCTACTCCGGTCAAGGCATGCGCCCGATGTATCGCCTGTTTCCAGTCGCCGGCATCCAGGGCTATCCGGATTTCCGCCAGCATGTTGCCGTAGTGGTCGGGAAAGCGCGCCAAGAGCCGCCGGTGGAGCGCTTCGTTACCGCCAAATCGCCGCTGGCTGGCCACCAGGTCGAAACCCGGCATTGCGGCGGGTAAGGAGGATGCGGCGGTGTTTGGCGGCGCTTCGGCTCCGGGTTCCGCGCCCGAATGGGTGGCCGGTTGCGCGGATGTGGCCGCCGCCTTCTTAATCCAACGCCGCAAGGTCCGATACAAGATCGGGATATCGATCGGCTTGGCCAGATAATCGTTCATGCCGGCGGCCAAGCAGCGTTCTCGTTCCCCGGCCAGCACATTGGCGGTCATCGCGATCACCGGTAGCTCGGCATGGCGCGGATCGGCTCGTAGCCGCCGAGTAGTCTCGTAACCGTCCAGCACCGGCATCTGCAAATCCATCAGTACGACATCGAACCCGCCGGGATTGGCTCTGACCTGATCTAGCGCTTCCTGGCCATTGTTGGCCATCCACACCTGCAATCCAGCCTGACGCAGAATATCCTCGGCCACTTCCTGATTGATCGGCTGATCCTCCACCAGCAGCACCCGTGTCCCATGCAATTGAGCCGCATTGTCAAGCGAGTGGACCGGCCGTTGGGTGGATTCCGCTTCGGACGGTTCGGCGTGGCCGAAAGTGGCGGCAAAACGAAAGACGCTGCCTTGGCCCAGGGTGCTGGTCACTTCGATCCGTCCACCCATCATTTCCACCAGCCGTTGGCTGATCGCCAAGCCTAGCCCGGTGCCGCCGAAACGCCGGGTGATCGAGGCATCCGCCTGGCTGAACACTTGAAAAAGTCGGGTCTGTTGTTCTGGTGTAATGCCGATGCCGGTGTCCCGCACCGCGAATTCCAAGATGGTTTGTTCCGAGGAACTCTCCATCATTCGGATAAATATCTCAACATCGCCGTGTTCGGTGAACTTGATCGCGTTTCCCACCAAGTTCAGCAGTACTTGCCCTAAGCGACCGGGGTCGCCGCGCAGAGACTTCGGTACTCGTTCATCCTCGTGAAATTTGAGCTTCAACCCCTTCTCAATGGCTTGGAATCCCAGCGCGCTGCGAATTTGGTCCAAGACCGCGCACAAATTGAAAGAGACGATGTCAAGCTCCAAATGTTTGGCTTCGATCTTGGAGAAGTCCAGGGTATCGTTGACGAGAGTCAGTAGTGTATGCGCTGAGTGTTCCATTTTTTTTAACCGATCCTCCAGTCTTGGTGGCGGCTGGTCTTGCTGGGCCAGATGGAGCAATCCTTGAATAGCGTTGATCGGGGTGCGGATTTCATGACTCATGTTGGCTAGAAACTGACTCTTGGCGCGACTGGCTTCATGTGCTTCCTGTTCCGCCCGCTGCCGTTCCAGCACCTCGCGGCGCAAGCGGTGGCCCAAGGCAAGCACCCACCGCCAGACCACCAGCAGCAGCACCAAAATCAATAGGGCCTCGGCGATCAAGGTCCGACGAATGTCTAGCTTCAGTGTCTGAAAAAACAGGGGGCTGACATAAAAACGGGCAATGCCCAGCAATTCATCGGTTAAGGGGGCATAAAGTGGGACTTCGACTCGAAAATAATCTTGGCGATCCATGTGTCCTCGTCCCAAATCCAATGTCCCCTTGGCGGCGGGTATGACTTCGTAGTCCAATTCCAGCGTCAGCCCAACGATAAGGGGCTGACCGGTGGCTGGATCGGTGACGAGCAGAATTTTATCCATTGCCGCGATCACCTCGTTGACGGAAATCGTATCGCCGCGCGGTTGCAATACTTCCGCCAGAGGAACCGCCTGCGCCTGGGCCAGCAGTTTGGCATTGGCATCCGCCGCCAGAAATAAGCGGGGTTGCAGCAAAACGAACCAGTAAACCGCCGTGACTCCCGCTACCGCTAGCACCAGCGACATGAATGACAGCGTGAGCTGGAAAACGATCCGGTCGGCTTGCCGCCTGGCGTGATGACCGGCGCCTTTAGTCATGAATCTTGGCTACTTTGAGCAAGAGACCGTTCAGCCGGATACCGGACTGCTTCAAAGTGGTCTCGTTGATATAGGGCATGACCCGCACCTCGATGGCTAAGCCGGCCAAGGTTCCCTTTTCCACCTGCCCCGCGAACGGGGAAAATACGATTCGCTGGTGATCGATGCCATACCGAATGACCGCTTCCAAAGCAGGGTCCGGTAGCGGTTGCACCAGATAAATGGCTGCTGGCGCTCGCTGCCGCAACTCCTTGAGATGAGCGACATCGGTGAGAGTGATCTGGATGGGAAAATTTCTGATCTTGCCTTGCTCGCTACCGCGCCCCGATTCTTGCAGCGCCGTGGCGAATTGCTCGGCCTGGGTCCGATCATCCTGATAGATCAAGGCCAATTCCAACCGGCCCTCGGCATTCACTTTCTCTGCTAAATCCCGATCCGCCGCTAGTAGAGTGCGAAACAGGCGCAGTCCGATCTGAACCCGTTGTTCCTGTGGGCCACCCAACGCCCCATGCAAAACACTTAGGAAGCCCAGCAGGATTCCCAGCAACAATGACAAATGGTTCGATGAGCGAGAACCAGGCATTGTGCAACGATTACCCCAGCCATTCCGGGCGAGCGGTATCAAAAATCATACGAAATCTGCCCCCAGATCAGGCTATCGGAAAAATCGGAGGTGATCACGCGGAGCGGACCTCCGATCAGGGAGCGCTGATCCGCCTGCAAGAGATTGCGCACCCCCAGCCGCAGCGTCAGTCCTTTTGTCCAGATATCGAACAGGTTCAGGGTGACGGCGACCCGGTGTTCCGCCGCGGAATCCACGCTCGCGGCATGGCGCTCGCCTATATAGTTCCAATAAACGGTGAGCAGCATTCGGTCGGTGGGCCGGTAGAACAAGGACAGATTCCCCAGCCAGTCGGTGGTACCGGGGTCTTGGTTATTGGGTCTTTCGCCGAGAGGTAGCGTGCGACCGTCTCGGCTATCGCTGTAAGAGAGATTGAACCAGGACTTGAGTTGGGGGGACCATTGTTGTTCCCATTCCAGTTCCACGCCCGCCGTCCGTGATGAACCGACGTTGCCAAAATCGAAACTGGGCGATCCCAAAGGGGTGATATGATTTTCCATCTGGGAATGAAACAGTGTCAGCCGCAGCACCCGATCAGCCAGGCGATTGATGTAGCTAAGTTCGGTGGTCGCCACGGTTTCCGGCTCCAGATCAATCTGGGTATTGTTTGGAAACAACTCCCAAAACGTCGGTGCCCGATAGCCTTCGGCATACTGGGCTTTCAGGATATGGACATCCGAGAGTCGCCACACGGCGGCCAAACGAGGGGTAAGGAGATTCAGATCAAGATCGTCGCGATGGTCGAAACGCAGACCGGCGGTGATCGACAGCCGGTCGGACGCCTCATACTGATCCTGTAGGCTGATACCGTAGTAACGCCAGTCTACATCGCTCTGATTCACCGCCGGAGGTCGGAGGTTGTTGGAGGGAGGACCGGGGGGCGCTTTAAAAGCTTCCTCGATACGAGTGTCTGCATACGAGAACTGCGCTAACCAGCGATGGCGTTCCATCCCCCGCCAGGAAAGTTCCCCGCGCCCTTCCCAGGTGTGCCCCAGAAAGTGCTGGCCCCTTGTATCAAAATCATTGTCCAGGTAAGAACCATACAGGTTCGCCGTGGTGTTCGCCGTCAGTTCGAAGGCTTGGCGCGCCTCGAAGGCCTCGGTGCGTTCGTTGTAGCCTACCCCTTGGTCATTTTGATAGTCGCGATGAATGGCCTGAGCGGTGAGTTGGAATCCCCGATGCGCAAAGATGGCGATGCCGGATGGTTGGTCGTCCTGAGCGTGGATGCCGACAGGCGCTTCCACCGAATTACCGGTTAGACCGGCAATATTGAGACTGAACCGGGTGGCGTCGTCCTCACTTCGATAAGCATACTGTCCTCCAAGCGTGGTCGTGCCATGTTCGTCCACCCGCGCAAATGTTCGAGTATTCTCTTTGCGGGTCAGAATATTGAGTACCCCATTATAGGCATAGTCGCCGTACAGGATCGCGCCAGGACCCCGGATAAACTCGATGCGATCCACCTGCTCGATCGGCAGGGATAATGCCTGGGAGGAAAGCCCAGAATTGTCTCGACTCATTGGCACCGAGTTCAACAGTACCTTGATATTGCCGGAGTTAAACGGAGCGCTGAATCCTCGGACCGCCACCAACAAACCTCCCTGACCTCCCTGGTTGATCATTACGCCGGGAATCAGAGCCAGCGCGTCCCAGACCGTGCGCATGCCCAGTGCTTCCAAATCCCGGCCTTGCAAAACCGTCACCATGCCTGGCACATAATCGGCGTTCAGTCGGTTTTTGGTGGCGATTTCGGTGCTTTCGTCCAGCACTTGCATTAGTTCCCCCAACCATTGTTCGTCTTCGCTGGCTGGGACAGCGGCCAAATCAGCGGAAGCTTCCTCGGCCAATGATGGGATACTAATGCTCAGCGAGAACGTTGTTGCCAGCACCCATTTCATCCAACATCTTGGCCTGTCACTATGGTTTATCACATCACGGGTGATTTCAATTTTTCGGCGGGCACGGCAGATGGTCACCACTTCATGGATCATCATCGTGTTTTACTCCGGTTCACCATATCTCGACTATTTCCATCCGGTTTCATGAAAAATCAACTGGTCACGGATACCCATCCACAACTTTCATCATTAAGCAAAGTCGAACGGCCAGACAAAATTTTTCAGGTTAGTGGCCAAATAGTTAATGTTAGGCCATGGTGCTCCTCTCTGATTGACGGAATCGCCATTTCGAGTGACCCTGATGGTCTGTGTCGTTTCTCTTGGTCAAGAAGGAAAAAGCCACCATTCGAAAAGAATTGCCATGGTGTCGACCATCAGTGGCGGATGGTCGAGCCTGAGTTTGTCCGACAGTCTGAGAGTTGACCAAAAGTCTGGGTTGGATCGAGACTGGACGTGCATGTATCCCCCGCCGAAATCGAGGATGCGGGGAAGGTCGTTGGATGGCGAGGAGAAACCATGAAGCACCCGCAATCTTTACCCACATGGTCCTGGCGCCTGAACTGGGACACGATCCGACACGATCTGACAATCGGTAGCTGCCCGCGTGGCCCGGCCGATCTCGATCGACTCCAGGCCGAAGCCCGGATTTCGGCGGTGCTGTCGTTGCAGCACG
>WBZT01000312.1_pt1 | contig 41357 bp, 17 predicted proteins | sample 5204241 | NCBI WGS metagenome assembly WBZT01 (sample SAMN12344358, study PRJNA552823) | activated sludge metagenome | biome: Activated sludge suspended growth; feature: Nitrification reactor; material: Wastewater; isolation source: activated sludge from nitrification reactor of wastewater... | reverse complement strand
GTCGGTTGCACGAAACCCATCCGGCGCGTCAGCGGATCCCGCACTTCCGTGCCTACCCAAACCTCCGCGAAGTTCCCGGCCATGCGCGGCGGATCGTAGCCGAAGAGATGGAAGCGGTCGTACCATTGCGGGAACTTGATGATGAGCTTCGTGCGGCGGCTGGCCTGCCTCGTCGGCTGAAGGATCATCGGTTGCACCAGCGAAACCAGCAGGTCCCGCCGATAATCGCCCCATGAGCGAGTTCCCCTCGCCGCCTGCGACGCGGCCGACACGTCGCCGGCGCAGAAGAAATCATCCACGATCAACTCGTCGAAGACCGGGGCGTTCTGCGTGAAGAACTCCGCCACGCCGGTTTGCGTCTGCCTGGATTCCCAGTTCAGCCAGCCGAGTTCGCCCTGTTGGCGCGTACCGAAATTCGCGCCCGGCACGGTGGCGATGCCGCCGCTGCAAGCGACACCGTTCGTGGCGAAGAAGGCGCGCAGCTCCTGCAACTGCTGCGGCGCTACGTATTCGTCACCCCGACGGCCTTCCAGGAACAGGCGCGCGACGCCGAGCGGTCGCATCGTATCCAGCACGCGTTGCCGTCCCTCGGGCGATGTGAGGTAATGCTGCACATCGCCCGCCGTGCAATAGACGCTGACTTGAAGCCCGGCCGATTGGTCGCCAAAGACCACTGCGGTGCTGAACAGGATAAACGCGAGCAGGCCGCCACCGCCCTTGAATTGTGAGTTGGGTTTCATTTCGATTCGATTGTGCGGTTCGGGTTCTGGATCTTGGTGTCCACTTCGTTCAAAAACTTCAAGGCGTCCATCAGGACCCGTGTCGCACGGTCCACCTCCAGGTCACGCGTCTTGCCGAGATGATCGCCCTCGTACCAAAGGACGGTCTTGGGCTCCTGGGCGGCTTCCTGCAAGGCCCGCGCGGCGGCAGGCGCAACCAAGGTATCAGCCTGGCCGTTTTGGAACAGCACCGGTCGTGGCGAAATCCGGCCGACGTAATGAACCGGATCGAACACGCCGCCAAAATACCAGGCGACAGCCTTCGCCAGCGGGCCCCATTCGCCGAGTTCGTTGCGGATCATTTCCGCCGACAGGAGTTTGTTCAAGTTGCCGCCGCCGTAGATCAACGCCACGGCGCGGATGCGCTCATCGAAGGCCGCCGCCGTGCTCCCGGTGATGGCGCCGTAGCTCGCGCCGACGAGGTAAATCCGATTCGTCGCGATGTCCGGCCGGGTCATCAAATAATCAATCAGCCGGCGCGTATCGCCCACGGTATGTGCGGCGCGCACGCGGAACGCCTCCGCCTCGGCGGATTTGGATTTATCCTTCAACTTCCGCTCGCCGCGCATGAGTTGATCAAAGCAAACGAACGCGTACCCCGCCCGCACAAACGGCTCATCCAGTTGGTGCCGCATCATGAAGTTTTTATCGTCGCCGATGCCGTGCAAAAAGATCACACAGGGTAACGGACCGGCGCCGGCCTTGGGCCGGAGCAGGACGGCGGGCACGCGGTCGCCACGAAAGCCGTCGTAGTAAAACTTGCTCCATGAACCTTCGGGCAACTCCCGCTCCTCGGTGACTTCGGCGTTGAGCGGCGCCTTGGGGTCGTAACCGTTGAAGTAGGTGACGTCGAGGTAAAGTTTCAATCCTGTCAGCGCGAACGTGACCACCAACAGGATGACGCCGATGATTTTTATGGCGTTACGAATGAGTTTTTTGATCATGAGGCGCCCGGCAGCTTGCGTCGTGCGAATCCAGTCGCAGTGATGCTAATTTCTCCTGGCACGAGTTACCACCAAAGAGTGGGGTGGCGCGGTGGGTTACCCATTCAGTGCCCAGTGCGCTGTACGCTTATATTTCGTTGCTCCCACCTCACTCTGAACCGGGACAATTTCCCCAACTTTCCAAGTCAATGGGTTAGTCGGCGCTGGAGCGAAGAGGTTGTCATCATAGAGCAAAGTGACGTGCGGCACGAACTTGTTGTTGGGACGGGCTGAGAGCCGGTGCTTGACGAGTTGCACTTCGAGCGACTGATGAAGCTGGTTCCTGTCCGCAATTTTCTGGTCATCGCCGAGGAGAACGAACGGATGATTTCCCGGGCGTCCGCGAAAGCTCATCACGCGATCCAACTCAATCTCGAACGGAGGCGTCTGCGCCGTGACTGTCTGGCAAACAGGGTCGAGGACCGCAGCCAAACTCCCCGAAACATCCGAGCCGTACCCGAAGAAATGCAGGGAAACATGCAAGTGCGTGAGCGGACGCAACCGGCTGTGCATCCTCTTTTCACCGCGGATTCCGTTCCCAAGTTCAATCATCCGCTCGGCAGTGTTCGGATCAGGAAATAAAGAGAGAAAGCAGCTATATTTGCCGGCGTTGGAGCGGCGCGATTCAAATAGAGATAATTGCTGATCCATTTTTCAACCTCTCATAACGAAGCCGATTCGACGGAGTAGTGTAACCCGTCAACTGCGCGACCCGCGCGAACGCGCCGTCAGTGATGCTTTGTTTCGAAATAAACTTACGGCTGGTCGGGAATCTCCGGCTCGACGAGCTGATTCAGAAGCGTCAGTGATTCCTGCCAGCCCAGGTAACAGAACTCGACGGGAATCATCGCGGGAATGCCCTCCTGCGTGATGTTCACTTCCGTGCCACAGAAAACCTGTTTCAGGACCACGGTGGTGATCATTTCACCGGGCAGATTGGGGTCGTCGAACTTGTCGGTGTAACGGAGCAGTTCGTTGGGTCTCAGTTCGAGATATTTTCCACCGAACGAGTGGCTTTTGCCGGTATTGAAGTTGGTGAAGGACATCTTGAAGGCGCCACCGATTTTGGCATCCAAGTGATGAACCTTGCCGGTGAAGCCGTATGGGGGCAGCCATTTGGCCATGGCGTCGGCGTCGAGGAACGCGCGATAAACCCGCTCCGGCTTGGCGCGGAGCACACGGTGAAGTCGAACAGTATTGGTGTTGTTTGTAGTCTTGATGATTTTGCGCTTCATGGTTTCAGTATTGCGACGAACGAACCGGATGCGTCAGGACATATATGTGAAAATTCCTCGCTAGTCATCGCACATCACATCCGTCGAAAAACCCGCACGACGGACGCGCACTTCCGGCTGGTAAAGCACCCGCACGAGCAAATCGCCGCGCCCGCCGCGGGTTTTGGGCAGGCCTTCGCCGGGAATGCGGATGATTTCGCCAGGCGTGATCTTCGGAGGGACCACCACCCGCAGATAATTTCCGGTCGCGCTGCGGATTGATTCGAGGCCGCCCCGTCGGGCACGCTGAAAACTAATTTTCAAATCGCAACGCAGGTCGGCGCCGCGCACCTTGAAACGGAAATCCGGACGCGCTTTCACGCGCACCATAACCACGCCGCCAGCCGGGCGGGACAGACGGAAGCGAACGCCCGGCGCGGTGTTGGGCGGGATAAGAAGTTCATGAACTTCTACAGGCGTGCCCGGGTCGGCTCCGGTCACGCGCACTTCCAGCCTGGTGCCGCGCAAGAATTCCTCGATACGCAGTTGGATTTCCTTGGTGAGGTTGCGGTCGGCTCCGCCGGTGCGGATGGCGGGCTTTTTGCGCGCCGCAAGTTCACAGTCGTAGTCGCGTCGGCGCGCCGGGTCGCTGAGGATTTCATACGCGGCATTCAGGGCCTGAGTCTGCGCGACGGCAATGCGCGAACCGCCGTTCACATCGGGGTGATGCTGCTTCGCAAGCAGGCGGTAGGCCGTGCGGATTTGCGCATCGGTGCAACTCCGGTCGAGACCGAGCGTGGCGTAATGATCTAATGCGGTGGATTGCAAGGGCGGCAAACTACCGTGGCCCGCGCGGAAATTCCAGCCCGTTGGTGATCGGCACTTGGCTTGCGCAGCCGTACCCGCCAACTTCAACGCGTGCAAAACGTGGTGATTCATTCGGATGGTGCGTGTCACGGCAATCCCGGCCCCGGCGGATGGGCGGCCGTGTTAACGAGCGGGTCAAACGTCCGCGAACTGAGCGGTGGGGTGGCGGCCACGACGAACAACCGGATGGAACTTCAGGCGGCTATTGAAGCGCTGGCGGCGTTGAAGCAGCCCTGCAAAGTGGCATTCCACACGGATTCGAGCTACTTGCGCGACGGCATCACCAAATGGTTGCACGGCTGGAAACGCAATGGTTGGCGGACGCAGGCGAAGCAATCGGTGAAGAACGAGGACTTGTGGCGGTTGCTGGTTGCCGCAGCGTCGGCGCATCAAGTGAACTGGCATTGGGTGAAAGGTCACGCGGGTGACGCGGGCAATGAACGTTGCGACGCACTGGCCACGGCCGCAATTGTGGCAGTGAAAGCGAGCCATTCGAAGCAGCAACTGGCGGAGAGCTTGCGGGAGTTCAACGCCAAGCAGAAAGCCGCGGCCAACGTGGACCTGCTGACGCTCGGTTGATCAGGCTATTTTTAGGAGGTGCCATTACCAGCTCGCCTGCTATCCTCGGCGGCTATGTCATTTCAGCCACTGGGCCTCGATGCCAACATTCTACACGCGGTGCGGGAGGCGGGTTACACCGAACCGACGCCGATCCAGACCGCCGCCATCCCGCCGATCATCGCAGGCCACGATCTCATCGGTATCGCCCAGACCGGCACGGGCAAGACGGCGGCATTCACGCTGCCTATCCTCACAAAGCTCGCCGCGCAGTCGCCGAATCCGCGCCACGGCACGAAATCGCTGGTCATCGCGCCGACGCGGGAACTCGCCGTGCAGATCGAAGAGAACGTGCGCATCTATGCCAAACACCTGCCGTTGACGGTGGCCACGGTGTTCGGCGGGGTGGGCGAGCAACCGCAGATCCGGGCGTTGCGGGCGGGCGCGGATGTCATCATCGCGTGTCCGGGGCGCTTGCTCGACCTGATGGGCCAGCGTTGTGCGGATTTTTCGCAGTTGAAATTCCTCGTGCTCGACGAAGCCGACCGGATGCTCGACATGGGTTTCTTACCATCCATCCGCCGGATTGTGTCGCAACTTCCCAGGCAACGGCAGACGTTGCTGTTCTCCGCGACGCTGTCCAAGGAGATCGAATCGCTCACGCACGAATTTCAGCATCATCCAAAGCTGATCCAGATCGGTCGGCGGGCGAATCCGGCGGAGACGGTCACGCAACTCGTCTATGAAGTGCCGAAGCATCTGAAAACTTCGCTGTTGCTGCATCTGCTGCGCGAGCCACAAATGGACATGGTGCTGGTGTTCTCGCGTATGAAACACGGGGCGGACAGGCTGGCGCGACAGTTGGAACAAAAGGGGGTGCGCACGGCCACACTGCATTCCAATCGCTCACAGAATCAGCGGCTGCGGGCGCTGAAGGATTTCAAAGACGGCGCGGTGCGGGTGCTGGTGGCGACGGACATCGCGGCGCGGGGCATTGACGTGGATGGCATTTCGCACGTGGTGAACTACGATTTTCCGATGCACGCCGAGGATTACATCCATCGCATCGGACGCACTGGCCGCGCGAAGGCCATCGGTGATGCGATCAGTTTCGTGACGCCTGAGGACCTGGGCGAATTGCGTGCGCTAGAACGCTTCATCGGTCGCGGACTCGTGCGGAAAAAGGCGGAGGGATTTAATTATTCAGCCGCCGCCCCCGCTGTTAATCCCGCAGACGGGCAGCGCCACTTGCCGCGCGGGCCAAAACCGCAGCGCCCACCAAGATCGGCGCAACCGCAGCCCCCCGGCCAACCACCTCGTCCGCAGCCGAGTGGCCGTCCAAAATCCGGCGGTCGCCCACAGTACAAAGACAACGCGCGTCGAGAATCCCAACACCCGAGCGGCAACCGCGAGGGCGGCAACGAGCGGCATTTCCCCAGCACCACTCCGCGGTCGGGCGGTTTCCGCCGGCGCTTCAGTCGGCGTTGAGTGGGAGAATTGGTAGCCGTCGAACTTCACGCCTTCTTCACAAAACAGGCTTTGAGGCCGACGGCGATGCCGTCCACTTTGCAATCAATCTCGTGATCGCCGTCCACGAGACGGATGGGCTTGGATTTCGATCCGCCTTTGAGCACTTGCGAACCGCCGAGTTTCAGGTCTTTGATGAGGATGACGCAGTCTCCAGCGGCGAGCACATTGCCGTGGGCGTCCTTGACGACTCGATGACCCGCGGCAGCTTCGGGTTCGGGGGTTCGTTCCCATTCGTGGCCACACGTGACGCATTCGGAGCGTTCGGCGTGTTCCAGTATCTCGGTCATCTCACACATCGGGCAGGCAATGGGTTTGCTCATGAAGGCTTATGATAGCTGAACGGCAAACCGCCGGACAAGGCTCGAAGCAATAGCCCAAGGAACTCGCCGATGGGGAGTGGTCAACGAAAGGTTGACGGACGCATGCTTCAATTCAGCAAGCGGGGTTTTGGGCGCAGCAGAAATAGCTTTGCCTTCCGTGTCGTGGAGACTTCAGTCCGCCTGGACGCAAGGGAAGCAAAGGTCGGTAACGTATTCCGCTTGTACCAGACGCTTACTGAACCAAGAAGCGGACTCGCACGCGGAAAAAATGAAGCGGCTCAGGTGAGTCCGGCAGTTGCAATTGCAGATTCACCCGCGCCAAGCCATCAGCCGGCTGGCTTTCGGACGCTTGCGGCTGAAAAGCGTCGGCCGCCTGCCAATCGGCCGCGTTGGCCGATGCTTCCAGCACATATTGCAAGCGTGGATCATCAATACGCCGATTGAAAATGACCGTCAATGCACCGGGCGCAGGCCCCTGCTCGATTCGCACCGGCGACCGGTCGCCGGGATTGGCCTGCATGGGATTGGAGCCGAACAGGTATTCCCTCAAGTTGCTGACGCCATCGCCGTCGGGATCGGCATCATCGCCCCAGACCGTTGCCGCCAGCGCGGGCGCCGACAAATCAGCCGGGGAGAAATAACGTGAATACCAGTTGTCCCGGGCCGCCGGCGACTCCGGTTCGACCACGATGTTGAAGCCCGCAATCACGCTCGCGCCGTCCGCATCCGTGGCTTGCACACGCACCGGGAACGTTCCGAGGTCGCCCACCGGCACACCGTGAAACGTCGCGGCTAGCGGATCGAAACTGAAGTCCGGCCACGGCGGCAGCGGTGAGGGCGGCGTGGTCAGCAATGAAAGCGTCAGCGCATCCGCGGCATCGGAATCGGCGAACGCCCCGGCAATACTGAAACTGAAGAAGTTGCTCACGCCGACGTGCTGGTCGGGAATCGGTTGTGCGACGTACGGCGCGTTTCCGAACTTGAGCCGGTAGATGTAAGCACCGCCGTTCGGATTCGCGGCGATGCGCGCCCCGACGGCGAGGGTGTTCTGGCTGAGAGAACAAACAAACCCGTCGTCAACGCTGCCATCGAACTCCAGCGGCGCGATACGCTCACGCAGACTCCATTGATTCACGCCTGGGTGATTGCGGGCAAAAACATAGACGGCGCCCTGGGGATGCGTCACGTTGCTGTCCAGCCGTGAGCCGATCGCCATCAACTCACCGTCCAGCGTCACCGAGAACCCGAATCGTTCGTCCGTGTCCACCGCGTCGAACTGCGCGAACTTGTTGACCTGTCCCCAACGACCGGCGCCGCCCTGATTGCGCGCGAAGGCGTAAGCCGAACCGCTGCCGGTCGCTCCGTCGCCCGGAGCACCCACAAGGATCAAATCACCACTATGCGCGACGCTATGACCGAAATTGGCATTCGCGACGCCGTCCGCCGGAGCGAAGCGATTGGTTTGCCCCCATTGATCTGCGCCACCGAGATTCCGGTCGAAGACGTACGCCGCACCCGCCTTGTTCCCCACGGAGCCGTTGTTGAATTGCGCGCCGACCACCGCGGTATCTCCGGCCAGCGCGACGGCCATGCCGAAATCATCGTTGTCCGCGCCGTCCGAGGGCGTGAGTTTCCGCACCAAGCCCCACGCGCCGGCCGCGCCTTGGTTGCGGCCAAAAACATACGCCGCGCCCGAGCGCCGAGCGCCGGGCCTGTGCCGATGCGCGCCGACGATCAGGGTGTCGCCGTGGAGCGAGACGGCCACGCCGAATTCATCGCCCGCGGCGAGGTCGCCGGGCACGAGCTTCTTCGATTGCCCCCAAGCGTTCGGCCCGTTGGTATTGCGCTCGAAGAGATAAACCGAACCCGACCTGATTCCGTTATGCGTGTCCATCGGCGCGCCGATGACGATGGTGTCGCCACTGATCGCGGCTGCGTAACCGAATTGATCGCCGGTTGCGCCGTCGCCCGCCTGGAGTTTCCTGAGTTGCGCCCAGGAATCATTCGTGCCCAGGTGCCGGGAGAAGAGGTAGCTGGCCCCGGCCTGCGAGGCGGCACCGTTGTCCGTCGGCGCACCCACGACCACCAGGTCCCGCAACGCCGCCACGCTGAAGCCGAAATTCGCGCTGGCCGGGATACCGTTCGTTGAAAGCGCTTTTACGAAGCTGTCCATCGAAACGACCGTCGTCACCGCGTCCACCACGGGAGCGGCGAAACCATCATTGACGGCGAGAGTAAGGCGCGTGGTTTCCGAGCCGCCCGGGCTGAGGCGGTTGCCCGGCGTCGGCACAAAGATCAAACCGCGCAACGCGGTGGTGGCTTGAGCCGGAGTGAGGTTGGCCACCGTGTAGTCGCCGTTGCCCATTGCGACAAACCCGCCAAGATTGGTGAAGAAGCCGTGGGAAGCCTGGTCCAGATTAACCGTGACGGTCTGGGGTTGCAGGTGGTCATCATCCACGTCGCCTATCGTCACGCCGGCAAACGGAGCGAGGCTGAGATGGGCATAGACTTTTTGGCCAGCCTGCGTCCCGGTGATCGTCGGCACGTCATTCGTGGCGGTGACGAGGACGGTCGTGGTCGAGTCAGTGACCGGACTGGCGACATAGGGATCGGACACCGAAATGGTGAGACGAACCGTCGAGGTGAGCGGTACCGTGGGGCGATTCTCCCGGGGTACGAATACCATCCCGCGGATGGAGAGCGTCGCGTCGGCGGCCAATCCGCTCATGGTGTAAACGCCCGGCGCGGTCCTGACAAATCCGCCGATTTCCTGCAAGAGACGCAACTCGCCCTTGTCCGGATCGTCGAGGCTCACGGTCACTTTCTTCAAGAGTTCCAATCCGTGGCTGTCCACTTCGGTGATGACGACGTTGGTAAAGGGCGCGATGGTCTGTTTGTCGTTGATCTGGAATCCGGACTGCGCGCCGCTGATCGTGGGCGGATCATTGACACCGACAACCGTCACATTGAGCACGGCGTTGCTGCGATCCGAACCCTGGCGGTGAACCGTCACCGCCACCCGGCCCGTCACAGCCCCGCCCGAATCATCCGCCACCCGATAGCTGAAAGATTCGACATACGGATAACCGCCGGCGTACGTCGGCGATGGCGCGTAGAAGATCAAACCGTTGGTGCCGGCAGCGAAAGCCAGCGTGCCATTCTGATCCGTGCCGTAGGCATCCAACAGTTTGAAGGTCGCCGGTGTCGCCGGACGAATGGCATCGTTGGCGAGCACATCGAAAACGTTGTTCGTGGTGCCGGAGAGTGCAGTGAATTGATCTTCCAGCAACGGCAGGTCGCCGACCTTTACCGCGACCTCACCCGTCCCCGTGCCGCCCAAGTTGTCCGAAACCGCATAAGTGAAGTGATCCGTGCCCACGAATCCAACCTTCGGCGTGTAAAGCAGGCTCGCGCCGCTGACACTCACGATGCCGTTCGCGGGTGCTTGCACAATACCCGTGATGGTCCAGCCTGCCGCCGTCGCCGGTTTCACTCCATCGTTAACCAATACGGGCAGCACGTTCCGTTGGCTGTCCTGCGCCACACTATAGGCATCGTCATCCGTTTCCAGGTCGCGCAGGTGGGTTCGCTCCTGCACCGTCACGATGACCACCGCTTGCGCGCGTTGAGCCGTGCCGTCCGAGATTTCGTAAGTGAAGCGTTCCGTGTACGGGAAGCCGTTTGTCTGGCCCGGTGTGTAAGTCAGCGAAGTTCCATCCGCGCTGATCTGGACGCCGCCCCGCTGGTTGGGGGCGTTGGTGGCGTTGATGTCGTCAATGCCGACGCCCGTGATCGTGAGCAACTGCCCGAGGTCCGGCAAAATCCGATCGTTGCCCAATACGGGCAGTGTGAACTGCCGTGGGCCATCGCCGGTTGCCGGCTGTTCGTAAAAGACGGTGAACGCGTCGCTGTTCGCACTGAGTTCACCCGCAGTCACCCGGATCACCACCTTCGCGGTGTCGCTGCGGCGCGAGTCGGTCACGGTGTAGGTGAAGGTTTCTTCGCCGGTGAAGCCTGCGGCCGGGCTGTAGAGCAGACGGTCATTGGCCTCATTGATTGTTACGGTACCGCCATGATTGGGAGCGTCGAGGCCACCGCCAATACCGGCGATGGTGAGTTTCCGGCCAAGGTTCGGAATCGCGGCGTCGTTGCCGAGGACATTCAGTTCATTGGCAACACTGCTACGGGCGACGGAGAAATAGTCCGGGTTCGCCGCCACGCCTTCCGTAACCACGACGACCGTTACCTTGCCAGTGGCGGAACGGCCAAAGCCATCGCTGATGGCGTAAGTAAAATCTTGTTCGCCCTGCTGGCCGGCAGCGGGATTGAAGAGCAACCGGGTGTGGTCGGGACTGCGAATCGTCATCGTACCCAAGGCGGCGTTTTGCGGCGTGATGCTGATGATCACCAGATTGGTGCTCGCGCCGGATTGCTGCATCCGGTCGTTCGCCAGCACGTCAAGTTCGGTGCTGCCGTCGTCAGAACCGAGATTCGGATCGTCATACGCCACGGCGAAGAAATCGCTGGCGGTGGTCAGGCTGCCGACCGCGATCTGGACTGTGCCCGTGCCGCTGCCACCCAAGCCATCCGTCGCGACGTAGGTCAACGTGTCCTGGCCGGCGAATCCCGCGGCTGGCGTGTAGAGCAACCCCTTGCCGGCGGGATTGATCGCGACGCTGCCGTGGGCCGGCAGCACGCTGACTTGCTGGATGCTCAATGCAGCCGTCGAGCCCGGGAGAATATTGTCGTTGGCGAGGACATCGAGTGGATTGTCGAGGCTGTCCGCAAGCAGGCTGAACGCGTCATCGCGCACGTCGAGTTTGCCCTCGCGATTCACAACCACGACGGTCACCGATGCAATCGCCCGGGCGGTCCCGCCGCCGGAGATTTCGTAACTGAACGACTCGTTGGTGGGATAGGAACTGAACGAACTGTCCGGCGTATATTGGAGCTGCCCGCCCGCCAAGGAGACGCGCGCAAGTATGTTCGAGGGCGCGAGGATGCGCGTGATCGTCAGGCTGGCGCCGGATTCGGGCAGGAGATTGTCGTTGGCCAGGACGTCCAGCAATGCGGTCTGACCTTTCGCGACCGTGAAATGATCGGTGTTGGCCTGTAAGTTACCATTGAGTTGGTCCACGGTAACGCGAACCGTCACGAGCGCCTGGTCAATGTTCCCTTCCTCGTCCGCGATCGTGTAAGTAAAGACTTCGTCTCCCACAAAATTCACCTGCGGCGTGTAAACGATCAGCGTGCCCGGCGTGCCCGCCAATACCTCCCCGTTTACCACTGTGTCCGCGGCGTTTGTGCTGACGATGCCGCCGCGGCTCGGGGTGCCGACGCCGACAATGTGAAAGCCACTGCCGCCTTCGTTCAGGTTGCGATCATTCGCGAGCACGCTTAGCACGAAATTGGCGCCGTCCGCCCGCACCCGGAACGAATCGTCGTTGGCGAACAGGAAGCTGCCATCGGCCACAGTGTAGCGGTAGGAATCAACGAAAGTCTGCCCCTGGGCCAGGCCGTTCAAGAAGGCCGACTGCGTCGGATCGTAGATCAACACCTTCCCACCGGCCGTCACGTTCGCACCCGCGCCGGTCAGCACGTTCGTGACCGGTATCAAATTCAGCTCGTTGTCCGGTAGAACTCCGTTGATGTCGTCCTCGACGTCGTTCTTGAGGACGCTGTTGCCATTCGTTCCCAAAACCAACAACACATCTTCCGGCGTGGACGCAACATCGTTGACGGGTTGGGGCGTGTCGTTCACCCCGACGACCATGACCGCGACCAGATTGGTCACGGTTCCATTGGCGCCGTCCGTGATGGTGACGAAGAAACTATCGAGCGCGACCTCTTCGCGCGCGAGGTGGTTCAAGCTGGCCGAAGTGGCGGGGTTGTAGGTGATCGTTTTCCGATCGGCGCTGAGAGTGAGCACGGCGCCTTCGTGACTCAGCGCGGAAACTGATTGCACGCCGAGAATCGACTGGTCCACCCGGTCCACGTCGGTGTCATTCCGAACCAAGTCGGCGGAGAGAATGTTCAGCGCAGTGTCCTCATCCGTGGTCCACAAATCGTCGAGCGCGAATGACGCCGACGATTCAACAGCTTGCACCCGCGCGTCTGCGCGATGCGAGGCGCCCGAGGCCGGCGGCAGGAAATACTGCACTTTGAGTTGCGCCAGCACCTGCGCCAGCCCGTTCGAGGACGAGACGAGCGAATCAAGCGCGGCCAGCGCCGAGGGATCGTTGGCGGGAACGGGCAGATCGTTGACGCCGGAAACCCGAACCGTAACGGGCGCGAGGCCGATGGCGCCGTGGCTGTCCTGCACCGCGTAAAAGAACCGATCATCGGCAAGTTCGGGCACGCCGTTGCTGAGGCCGAGTCCGTTCAGATACGCGGAGGCCCGGGGATTATAGACGATGCTGGTTTCCACGCGGTCATTGCGGATTTCCAGCTTCACGTCCGCCCCCAACTGGCTGGTCGCCCGCAACCGGTTCGCGTCGTTCAACACGGCCCAGTTGCCCTTGCTCACCGTGTCATCGTCCACAAAAGCCACCGGGATCGAGAATGAGTTCGCGTCAATTACCGTGACGCGATGGAAGCCGTTGTACGAAGGATGACCGCTGTAGCCGGCGATGAGAATTTCGACGCCGTCGGCGAGGCCGTGATTCGGCGAACTGACGGTCACGGGTAAAACGCCGGCGCTTCCGCCGAAGCCAGCAATCGCATTCACGCTACCCAGCACGCCGACGATCTTCAGCGAGGCGGCATTGTCATCGGTGTCGGGGTCGCCGTCGTTTTGCAGCAGGTTGACCGGCGAGAAGATGTGCGGCCGCTGCGGATATTGCGCGTCCGTGTCGAAGGTGGTGCTCGTGCCGACCAAGCCGGGATCGCCCATGATGCGAATGATGATTTCCTCATCGGTGGCGACGGTGTCCGCGACGGGCACCGGCGGATCATTCGCGCCCAGCACGGTGATGCTGACCCTGGCTTCAGAGCGTTCCGTGGGGCCACGCGCGCCCAGCACCCATTGGCCAGAATCAACCGGCGACCACGCTCCCTTCGTACCCGGGTTTCCGGCAAAGGCAACTTGCAGCAGAAACGCGTTCGTGCTCACTCGCGTAAAGCTGCGCTCACCATTGTAAGCCGCCGTGCCTGAACCGGAGATTTGAATTCGCCCCGCAGCAGCCAGTCCGTGATTGGTCGAAACCACCAACACGGCGGCCCCACTGTTGGTTGATAGGTAAGCCTCCACCGCGCGACCCGCCCGGAACGCGATCGGCACGGAAAAGTTATCTGCGTCAATGCGGGTGATTGTGTGGTCGCCGTTGTAGCCGTCAATGGCGGCCCCGGAGATCAGGACGCGGTCACCTGTCACAAGGGAATTCGCCGCGGAACGAACCGTGACCGGCGAATTGCCGGCCGTCCCCTGGAAAGCCTGAACCGGCCCGGTGGCCGTGACCGCGATCCAAGAACCGTCCGCGACGGGCGCCCAACTGCCTTTGAGAACGGGGTTGCCACCGAACGCAACCGGGATCAGAAATGCGTTCGCGCTGAGCCGCGTGAACTGATGCTCCGCGTTGTAGGCCGCCAAGCCAGCGCCCGAAATAACTACGCGTCCACTGTCCGCCAAACCGTGATTGGCCGATATCACGACCACGGCCAACCCGCCGTTCGTCGTCTGAAATTCGGTGATCGCCTTGCCGCCGTTAAACGCCACCGGCAAAACGAAGGAGCTGTCGTTGGTGCCGCTGACCGCCTTTGCGCCGTTGTAAGCCGCGATTGGCGCTCCGGACACCACGATCCGCTCACCGGGCACCAAACGATGCGCGGGTGAACTGAACCGGATGGCCGCGCCGGCGTTGGCGGACTGGATGCCGGTGATGGGGCCGGTGATCAGGTCCAGAATCTCGTAGTAAAATTCGTCCGTGGCTTCGGCGCCTTCCGGGAGTTGCTGCAAGGCCAGCGCCTTCCGCGGATCGTAAACGACCGCCCCGCCCCGCAACAACGTGGCCGGGTCAATGCGCACCTCCGCGCCTTTGACCGAGTGATTGGTGATCGCACTGCCCGTGCCGGCACTCGATCCCGCGCTGACGTCCACCACCACGAGCCGGTCGAATCCGTCGGCATCCAGATCGTTGGCAAGCACGTCAACCGAAATGCCGGTATCCTCCCCCACCAACACGCTGTCCGCGTTGGCGACTGGGAAGGCGTTGGGCGAACCGAATGGCGTGTTCCCGGTGTCGCGTCCCGGCGAATTGGTCCGGCTCGTGAGCGTGAGCAGGCCGCTGTCATTCGCGTTGGCCCCGCCCAGCGGCGGCGCGGCGGCGATCTGATGCGGCACGTAGGCGAACCCGAGGAACTGCGGCGCCAACGTGACTGAGTTGTAGCGGAACTTGCTTTCGTTGAGTTCGTCCAGCGGGTCAACGAACTGGCCGACGTACGCGACACGGAGAATCGTGCGCAGGTCGGGCGCGGGACTCCGCAGTTCCACCGCCCCGCGCCGCTGAAGCAGCAACGCATTGGTGACGACGGTCGTGGGGTTTTCGACACTGCCAGCGGCTATAACCTTGTTCGCAATGATCAAGCCGCGGCCCGGCTGGATGGTCGTGCTGACCGCGAAGGTGTGCCGGTTCGTGCCGTCCACCCAAAGCGAGTAGCCGGACAAATCCACGGGCGCGGAGTCACGCAATACGTAAAGCTCGACAAACTGCGCCTCACCCGGCTGCGGATCGAAGTGAATTTCATTGATGACCACCCGCGCCGGCAGCGTGCCCACCCGCTCAGCGGCCCCGGAGTCCGGGGCGGCGTCACGCAATCCGCCCCGTTGGTCCGTCAGTTCAGTCGGCATCCGGGCCACACCGATGGCCGAGCTACCGGAGAGCAGTGGATACAAACCCGTCGGTCGCAGCGTCCCGGCGAAAGCGTCCAGCTTGGCCAGCTTGTTGGTCTGGTCACTGGCCTGATCAAGCAGATAGATGTCCTTGGGCTGACCGCCCTGGGTCAGAATCGTCCGCGTGGCATCATCAGAAATGTTGCCACCGTCGGAAACAATCTCGCCCGCGCCGGACACTTCCAGATTCTTCCCGCGCTGATCGGCGAAGATCGAATTGCGCGTGGCCACCAGCGTGCCAAAGACATTGGCGTGAATCGAACTCCCGCCGCCGGCGGCATCCTGATTCTCGGCGAAGGTGCAGTGTTCCACCGTAACCGGCAGCATCGCGATCGGGTCGCTGTTTTCGGCGTAAAGCGCGCCGCCGCCAAATCCCGCGGCCGAGCGCTGAAGATTCGCGGAGAAAGTTGTGTTCACGAACTCGCAAGTCTGATCGGTGTACAACGAAACCGCCCCGCCGCCCAAACCGCCCACAGCCGCGATCGTGTTGCCGCGCAGCAGGGAATTCTCAATGCGGAGGCTGCCCAGATTGACATCCACCGCCCCGCCCCATTGCGCCGCCTGACAGTCGGAAATCGTGCAGTATCGAATCAGCAGCTTTCCGGTCGCTCCCACGTACACCGCGCCGCCGCTGCTGGCACCGTCATCGGCTTGACCGCCCAAACCCCGCGTGAGAGTCAAGCCCTCGAGTGTTACCGCGGCCAGCACACGGAAAATCTGATGATCCGGTTTCCCGTTGTCGTCCTCGTCCCCGCTCAGGGACAGGAGGTCGGCACCAGGGCCTTTGAGAATGACATTGCGATTCAGGACCAGCGTGTTGGTCAGGCGAATAAGCGCGGGGTACGAAGGCAGCGCAAACGTGATCACCGCATTGGCCTCGCGGTTGTCCTCGATCCGGTTCAGAACGTAACGCAACGAGCCCGGCTCGGTGTCATCTTCACCGCGCGTGACCAGCCAGTTGCGCGGCGCTTCCTGAAGCGTGATGGCCAGCGTCCGCGTGCCGGAGTTCAGAATGGTATCCTCGGCTTTGATCGTGAACGCGGTGCCGCCCGGAGCATCCGGCGGAAACAGGTAAGCCGGATTGACCGCGAAAACCAACGACCGCAGTGCCGTCGTGACGTCGGCGGGCGAGCCAGCAAAGCTTTGGAAATTCTCCAATCGCATCCAACTGCCCGACGTGCCGGCGCCGGGCGAAAATGGCCGCGATATGGTGAAGGAATTTGCGTCGAACACCTGCACCGCGAAAACACCGTTATAGAACGGATCGGCGGCGAACAACGCCACCAGACTGCCGTTGGTCAAACCGTGCGCCGGCGCGGTGAGTTTTGCCAGACCGGCCTCGCTGGTTACGCCCGTGAAGGCGTTGGTGCCCGAGAAGGGAAGGTACAAAGCGCCCTTGTTCGTCTGATCGAGCGCGACCGTCAGCGTGAGGTTTGTGTCGTCATCCTGAACCACCACCCCCAGCGCCCGGAACGGTTGAATGGGCGATCTCGGTGAAACGGGGAACGGCTGCACCGGCGGCTCGGGCGTGGTGGTGATTTCCGGGGCGCCGTTGATGGAGGTGATCGCCAACTGCGTCTTCGCGTTGCTCCGTGACTTTCCGCCACTGTCCGTCACCGTGACGGTGAAGATGATCGTTTTGGTTTCGCCCACCGGCAGGAGATTGGGGGTCGGGGTGAAAACCAGGTTGCGCAGGAACGCCTGCACGCTGGCCTGGCTGCCGCTGGCGAGCGCGTAAACCGCCGTGATCTCGCCCTGCAAATTCGTTTGCAGCGAGCCGGTCAAACCGCCGCCCACCGGGAAGCTGCCCGGCGCGGGCGGGTTGGTGCCGACCGCAAAACTGATCGTCACGGAGACATGCTGCGTACCGGTCTCGTCCACGTCGCTGATCAGAATCTTGTCGAAGGGCCGCACGGTCGCGTCGTCATTCACGCGAACCAAGTTCGGCGGGATGCCCGCGATGTTGGGAAGATCGTTGACCGGCACGATCCGCAGGGGCACCGAGGATGTGATGGCCGAGCCGTGCGAGTCGGTCACGACAATGCCGAGTTGACGCACGTCGCCATTGGCGTAATTCCCCCCGACATTCGCCTCCGGCACGAAGCGGACCGGATCAAGCGTCGGTGCAATGATCTGATCCCGCGTGTAATTGGTGATGACGATACTGCCGTCGGGATCAATCCGGGAACTGGGAACACTGGCCGGATCATAATGGCCGTAAGGACTGGTCAGCAGCCGCAATTCATACGTCTGGCTGTTGGCGTCGGCATCGGGATCATTGACCACCAGCGGATAGAGCGGGAAGCCGACCTGATCATCGCGGGTGGACCAGACAAATTCCATCGCCACACTTGGGGCGTCGGCGATGGGAGTCACCGTAACCGTCGTGGTGCTATTCCCGGGCGACACACCAGCCGAAGCATCGTGGACTTCCAGAGTCGCGGTAAAACTCTCCGTCTGCCCGGGCGCCACGCGATTGGGCGTGGGCACGTACCGAAGCGCTTGCAGCGCCGTCGTGACAGTGCTTGCGCTTCCCGTCAGGTCGAACTGCGATTGGCCCGCGTGGCCCTGAAACGAACCGATTTGCACCGTGTTGAGCGTAATGGTCGCCGTGATGGTATCGCCCACGTCCACGTCACTGACCGTGAGGCCATCGAACAAATTGGTCGCGGTGTCATCCCGCATCTGCGTCCGCACCGCGCCGCCGATCTGGGGCAGATCATTGCGCCCGTTCAAATGAAACGAAACCGTCGCGCTGGCGGAACCGTCGCTGTTCGTCACCGTGTAGGTGAACGAATCACTGCCAAAAGTTCCCGCGCGAATGCCCTGCGCCGTCGCCGAATTCCGGGGATCGTAGGTAATCGTCCCGCCGGACAGCGTGACGGTCGCACCCCAGATCGTGGGACTGGAAACAGCGGAAATTCCCATCCCGGTGGCGGTGTCATTCGCCAGCAGCGTCGCACTCGCAATCGTTTTGATGGAATCCTCGTCGGCGTCGCTCAGGTTGTCATTGACCGCCGTCGGCGCCGCCGCAAAGGCGGGGGCGAGGCCTAGGAACAATGCCATGGCCGCCACACCCCACACGGGTCGCCAGACTTTCGCTCGGAGCAATTGGGTCATGCTATTTGTTGGGAGTTGACGACGCTTCAAGGGAGAGCGACGGCGGGTGGTCATTGGAACGTTGAGCCAGCACGGCGGGCGGCGGCGGCAACTGGACGCGCTCGATGGCGTCGGCGTTGATCTGGACGTTGGCCAGGTTGGCCGCCTCCTGCCGGAACGTATCCTCGAGCTGCCGGCGTTTGCGCGTCAGGATTCCCTGGCGCAACGAACCCTCCACCTGCTCGAACGGCGTCGCAAAGCCTTCGCGGAAATCCGTCTTCGCGATGAGGTAAAAGCCTTCGGGTGTTTCAATCACGTCGCTGACGTGCCCTTTCGGCAGCGCGTAGCCGGCGTCCAGCACCGCCTGCGGCCAGCGCGGCGCGGCGCTACCGGCATCAAGCCAGCCGAGATCGCCGCCCCGATAACGGCTGGACTGCTCATCCGAATAATCGAGCGCGAGCTTGCCAAAACCTTCAGCCCCCAGCTCGCCTGTCACCTTGCGGAGCGCTTCGCCCATTCGTTCGCGCAATTCAGCGCGCCGGGTTTCGCTCATCTTGGCGTCCGCCTGAAGTTGCAGCAACGCCAGGCGCACCTTGGCGTTCCGGGTGTACTGCGGAAGCTTGGCCTGGTACTCAGCCCGCAATTCTTCGGCGCTGACTTGCACCGCCTCCAGGCGCGGCGTCAATTCGCGTTCCAACAGCGCGCCGATCAGCAGGTTGCTGATTTCGCGCTTGAGTTCGGGATCTTCCGGCAAACCGGCGTTGCGCGCCCGTTGGATCAGTGCCTCGTGCTTCACCATTTCCTGTAGCAGCGTGCTCTTGTCCGGCACGGCTTTCCGCGCCTTGCGAAGCCGCGCCGCTTCCTTGACCAGGTCTTCCGATCGAATCTCCGCGCTGCCAACGCGCGCCAGCACGTCCGGATCCGCCGCCGGCTTTTTGGAACAACCCGCCCCCAAGCCCAGCACGAGCGCCACTGCGAGGCCGCTTGTTGTGGCGCGAATCGTCTTCCGGCGGGTGGGAGAAATCTTCATGGCTCCGGTGCGGCTGTTGTTCATGGAGTGTGAATGACGCTGACCCGCATGAATTGTCGGGGCGCCTCGACGGTGGATTTGCTGGCACGATAACCAGCCATTTCGGGCTGCCCGGCGTACTCGGGAGCAATGAACTCCTCGGCGTAACCCGCGCCTTCATGCCAGGTCACGAGGTCCTCCGAGACTTCCACGCGATATTGCACATCGGTCAGGGCGGCGGGCCGCCGGAACACAACCGTCATCCGGCCATCGCGCATCCGGAACTCGGGCCCGCCGGGGGAACGTTGCGGTGTCTTGGGATCCAATCCAAACGCATAGCGGAAGATCGTGGGCGTGCCCGTCTGATCCGGGTCCTGGACGGCAACGAACGACAAGTCGCCCGTCAACGCCGGGAAGTTCCGCTGCCGCCAGAGGCTGAAGGTCATTTGCTCGTCCACAATCAGCACGCGCGCCGAGGAGCGCTTCGTGACGACGTAGGTGGTATCGGCCTTGACGGAAAGCTCCACGAATTCCACGCCGTTGTTCAACACGGCGGAAGATTTGGGATTCACGGAAAGGACGGCGGTCGTCTGGCCGGGGAGCAAATTCACGAACGCCGGGAGCGTTTCATAATCGGAATTCTTCGTGGCCGTGCCGGCGACGTTGAGCCGCACCAACACGCTGCGATCCAAAACTCCGGCCCGCGTGATCAGGAACAAACCGGGCGTCAGGTCATTCTTCACCGCCACCGACTCCAGCGCCTCGATGGAAATCTGCGGCGCCAGATCCTCGATCACGATTTGCGCGGTCGCGCCCGGGGTGACCTCGTATCCCGCTCCGCTCAACACGCCGAGTTGAACCACCTCCGACAACTCCGTGATGGCGTCCACGTAGGGTGTGACGGGAATGGTCACGGACTTCTGGCCCGGCGCGAAGGTTACTTGCGGGTCAACATAAGCGTAATCAACTCCGTTAGCAGCCGATCCGGTGATCTGGAGATTCACGGTCAGAGCACTGCCCAGGTCGGTGCTGCGCGTAAGCGTGAACTCGCCGGCCGCGGGACCGTTCTCACTCGCCACGGGCTTGGTCGCCACGACGGAAACGCTCGGGGCAAACACCCGCGTGCCGGTGATCAGGCTGCCCTGCTCGACCAGTCCGCGCAGGTCCGCCGGCACCAGATGCACACCCGCGAGGGTGATGACCAGATTGCTGAACCCGGAGCCGGTCCCGCTGAAGTTGAGGCCCAGGTAAGAGTTCGTGCCCGAGCTGGTGAGTTGAACGTAATTCGTCACATACCGTGAACTGCCGACCAACAGCCGCGAAATATCAATCACATCCGCCTCGGCCAGATTGAAATCTTCAATCACGTCATTGCCGTCGTCCGAATTTAGGAAAACAAAGCGGTCGCTGCCGCCGTTGCCACGCAAGGAATCCGTTCCTGGCCCGCCGATGATGATGTCATCCTCCATGCTGCCGGAAACCCGGTCGCCGCCCGCGCCGCCCACCAAGACGTGTCGCTGATCGTCGCCAAAGCTGGGAACGAACTGATTGAGATACTGTGTCCGCGTCAAACCTGAACTCGGCAAAGCCAGTTCGAGGTTGCGCGCCTCCCCCGAGCCGTCGCAAATCACGTAGCCCAGGTCCCGACCCAGCAGGTAGGTCATGACGAACGGCTGTTCTTCCGGTAAAAACCCCGCGGCTTCGGCAACCGTCAGGGCGCGGGTGGCATCCGCGGCGGCCAGCGGCGGCACGGAGGCGACGCCGTTGGGACGATAGAGGTTCACCGCCACCGTGTTGGTGCTGACCGCGTGCGCGGGATTTTCATCCCTGAGCGTGACTTCAAAGTTCGAGGACGCCTCGCCAGGCTCGGCATCACTGTGCGCGAATACCAGCCGGCCACGGTTCACGTCCTCCAGAGAAAATGTGTCACCGGCAACCAGGGCGCGATTGCCGCCGGCGCTGCCGCGCAAGCGCAACGAGCCGCCGCCCGGAGCCGCGTTGAGCGTGAAGATCACGTTCGTCGGTGCGCTGTCCGAATCCACCGCCTGGAGCAGCACGACGGTCGTGGCCTCGGCGTAAGCCCGAATCTCCCGCGTCGCCAGAGTTGGAGCGCGGTCATCGTGGTTGGGATTGGAGTTGCGGTTGAACTCGGCGAGATTGTTGCGCCCGTCACCATCCGGGTCGGCGGTCGCGTCATTCACGCCATACTTGGAAGCCCACCAGTCAGGGATGCCATCGCCGTCGGAATCCACCGTGCCCAGGGACACTTCGAGGTCCAGCCGATACGTTGCCGCCCGGCGCGCTTGCGAGACATCGAACGCCGCGCCGGCAGGACCAAGGATCCGGGCGGATGCGTTGTTGATGGCGATCCGAAAATGGGTCTGGGTCTGATCCAGCGGCCCGAGCAGAACGCTCCCCAGCGAACCTTCCAAGCCGGCCGCGAGCGCTTCATGCGGCACGCTGAGTTGGTAGGAATACTGACCGTCATTGAGCGGACGCAATTTGGTGGTGAGGGTCACGCCCATCCCGTCGGCCCGGCGAACCATCCAAGTGAGATTCCCCTCTGTCAGCAGGTAGGGCTGGGCCGAGCCGCCGGCGATGACACGGCCATAGAACACCGTGCAAGGCTCGCTGAACGAGGTGGCGCCGACCGGCAGCGCGAGCAACGCGCCCGCCATCGCCGCGCTGAAAGACACGCACCAGCGGCGAATCCCGGCGAATCTGGCTTCGATCAAGGTCATAGTCATCAAAAGTTGTGCGCCCGCCTAACCGCCTGAAATGCCGTACGTCCGGAACACGAGTTTGATATCGCTAACCTGCTGGATGAAGCGGTCCAAGCCGACGTTGGGATCGGCATTGAGCATGCGACCCGGAATGATCAGCACCCAGCGCGTGTTCCAGATCGAACGTCCTACCAGGCGGGTGTCGCCAACGAGTTCATCCATGTCCACGACGCTCGTGCCGTCGTGATACGCGCGGAACGCGGAATACTTGCGTGGCTCGCCAAATCGTCCGCTCAGGCTGTCCAGGACCGGGATGTAACTCGCCTTGTCCAGGCTGGCGGTGGTGGCGGGGAACGGAGCCGGGATGCTTTGATCCACAACTTTCCAAATGCGAACAATGTCCGGATTGGCGCTCGTGGGCACGCTCATGATGTCGTCGCCGGCGGGAATCAGGTAGAGCCGGGGCGTGGCGGGCAGGTCGTTGAGCACGTCGCCGCTGAGATAATCCGAGAACCAGGCGCCGACGGATTGAATCTTCGTGGCGAAGTGGCTGGGATCGTAAGCGTGATCGCCGCCGCTGAGGGGCTGGCCAAAAAAGTTTTTGCCCGCGTGAATCTGCGAGGCGAACCGGATCACCAAGCCCGGCTCCGCGACGTGCTGGCCGTTGCCGTCGGCTTCGGCGGCGAACGGCCGGCAGAAGTAGCGGTACTCCGGCACCATCCAGAGATCGTCCACCCGGGCATTCCGCAACGTTTGGCGCCAGACCTCGTTTTCGTCCTGACCGGCGGAGGGAAATCCGTCCGGCTGCAACACCGGCTGCCCGTCCACCGTGGTGACGGTCGTGACGGTGGTGGTGTTGGCGGTGGTGTTCGTCAGGTAGCTCACGCTGACCTCGTCCGTGCCCGCCGGTTTCGGCAGAATCCGGAAGTGCTCGGTGCGCAAAGAGATTTTGCCGATCTCGATCTGGGGATTGTTGACGCCGAGTTGCCCCTTCAAGACCTCGTAGTTCAGTTTCATCTTGGCGAGGGCCTCAGCCAGGCCGCCTTTGCCCAAACGCGGTTCACCATCGAACAGCCCCAGACTGCGCGCGCGCATGATGTCGGTGAAGATGGGATTCGGCGACCCGGGGTCCGAGGGGTCGAAATTGGTTTCGTAATCGTACGCCCGGGCGGCGAGGTATGCATATTTCGACGCCAGATCGAAGGCGGAGCGGTAGGTTTGGAGCGCGTGGTTTAACGACACCCGGAAGGTCATGTCCTGATAGCGACTGCGTTGGGTCTGCGCGGCGACGCGTTTGTTGTAGGCCGCGCGCTCGTCCACTAGGCGGCTGCCTTCGTCCACCATAGCCCGGAACTGGTCGGACATTCCGCGGAGGGCCTCGATTTCCTTGAAGATTTCGATTCGCCGAATCGGTTCGTCACCGACGAGGTTCTCGAGTTCAACCAGCCACTCCTTCTTGCTCAACGCGCGTTCGTCCGAGTCGTTGGCCAGATTCACCTCGTTCTCGGCGATGTCCAAGCCAATCTCCGCGGCGAGCTTGACGGCTTTGGCGATGGATTGGGAGACGTTGAACGTCGTCTTCACGGTGGCTGCCGACAAATCGGTGCCCGCGACGATGGCAGACACGGCATCCCCGGGCGAAATCGCAAAACCGCCGGTCGGCAAATTTCTGGGGATGCCGCTGTGGATGGCGCCAAAGACATCAACGGTCGTGGTCTTGGCGGTTTTGATGATGTCAATGACGCCTTCGATGGCCTTGATCAGGTTGCCGATGATTTCCTTGGATCGGATGAAAGCTTCGTTTCGGGCGCGAATATCGTCACTGGTTTGAATCCGGGCATTGATCAGGCGGATCTGCCGGACGATGCCGCCTTGCAAGGAATCCCAAGCCCCGATGGCGCTGGCCACCTGCGCCTCCTGCTGGAGCATCGCATTGATTTGGGTCTGAAGTTCGCCCACCGCCAGCCGTTTACCCCAGTCTCGCGGCGCCTGGAAGGTGTAGCCCGCCGCGGTGACAGGCATGCGCTGGGTCAGCTTTTCGAGCGGCACTTTCGGGCTGGTCAGATCGGTATACTGCACGCCATACAAACCATTCTGTGCCAGAGCCGGCGTCTGCGGGCTCGCGTCCTTGTCGGTGGCGAACGAGGGCGAGAACAGCAACCGGGTGGAGTTGTCAATGGTGGTGATGCTCTTCCCGCCATCACTCCCTTGGAAAGCACCGTAAACGTCAATGGTCGAATCGGTTTGCGGAGCGGTCGCCACCAAGGTCCCATTCGTATCGAAGGTGGCAAAACTCTTGGTCGGCCCGGGCACCGTGCTGTTGTCAATCTGCCGCACGTCCACGTACATGTAAGTCAGCAGGTCTGGGCCGTCGTATCCGGCTGGATACAGTTTCCCAGGCCCGATAGTGCCCTCGTAGGGTTTGCCAAAAATCTTGATCAGCTGGTTCTTATAGGAGAGGTCCTCCTGATACACTTGGTTCCGGAACTCCGCTTCGCTGTTCGCCACCTGGCGAAGCTCATTTCGCGCAGCGTTCGCGTTGTTCCAAACCGCCACGGCCTGTTCAATCATCTTCAAGGCGCGCTCATAGATCTGGTCGAAGTGGAGCAACGCTTGAACCGCGCGCGTGCCAATCTGCGCGGTTGAGCCGACTTCCAGGAAGGTAGGATCAATGTCAAAAACGAGCGCATCGCGCGCCAGTCCGAGGGGATTCTGCCCCTTGTTCGCCTGGTCGAACGTGGCCTGCACGGCATTCATGTTGGCGGAAATGACCGCAATGTCCGAATTGGCCGCGCGATCCACCTTTTGGATGCCCTCCAAAGTGTCGTTCGGGTGCTTCGCGGGCAGCAGCGCGTTGGCCGTCACCCAGTCGAAATAAGCCCCCTGCCCCGCTCGCCGTGCCCAGTCCTGCACACCCCAGCCGCGATCCTTATTGCTGTCGGTGTAGCCCTGCCATTGCGCCTTGGGGTCCTCCACATATTTCGAGCGGTACGTCATGTTGACGATTTCGGCCCCGGCCTTTGCCTTTGCAGCAGCCGTTTGGGCGAACTTGCGTTCGTCCAAGAAGTCCACCTTGATGACGATGTCCATCAGGTTGTAAAACTCGGAGCGCGATACCCAGTTGAAGTTCTCATGCCTCAAGAGGTCGTATTGATTGCGCAGCGCGGTCAGGTAGTGACCCCACGCGTCACCGTGGCCTTGCGGGAAAAGAATCATCGCGTCTTTCTCGTCAATGAAACCATCAAGATTGATGTCCGTGATATTGTAATTATTAGCGTAGGCGGCCTCACCCTCACCCTTCGTGAAATTCCAAAAGAGCCGGTTGTAAACCGGGCGCGCGAAGTAATCGTCCACGCCACGCAACAAGCCCAATTCCTCGTCGATCATCGAGGACATCTGGTTTTGGAAACAGAACACCGCCGGCGCCAGGTTGCCGTAGCCAGGGTTCGCGCCGGAGAGATCGTTGAACAGGGCACTGCCATAGCCGATCGTCGGATCGAGCGCGTCCGTGTACGCCTCGTTGCCGAGGATCGTGTAGAAATCTGAGATACGGGTGGAGGCGAGTTCCAACGCATTGGCGATGGCGGGTGTCGAAACCGGTTGTGACAGGTCAATGCTCAGGTCGCGACCGCGCTTGAGGAGCGTCTCGTAAAGTTCGATCAAGCCGACATTTTCAATCACGTTCTTGTCCGGATTGAGTGCCACCGGCCCCTCGAACCGCGCGCCAAACTGGCTGAGCATGCTGGATTTGGTGGCGGGATTATCGCCGTCGAAGCTGCGGATACGCGCCTCATAAGGATTAACCGCGTCCAACACCCGCTTGATCCAGCCCTGCGCCAGCTGCGCCCGATAGTCCGGCAAACCATCGGCGTCGAAGTCATTGAAGGGATCAGAATTCCCGCCGCCTGCCCAAGTATAATTGACGCGCGGCGCCTTGTCCTTTTGCTCCACGTTCCAATCGGTGCCCGCCGTCACATCCTTGGCGTGACGATACCGCACAAACCACCACGAATCTGCCAGCAACGCCTCAGGCGCATTGGGATGCCCCTTGAGCGTGATCTGGAAGCGCCCCTTGCCTTGCTGGCCCGTCGGATCGGGGAAAACCTTCCAAGGATTCGGCTGGCCTGGTTGCAGCAAGTCCGGTGGCGGCACGTTCAAGCTGCCATCATCGGGGCGATACCACCATTCAAAATAGAGGTCATCGGCGTTGGCGCCAAAGTCGCCCTGGTGCCGCAGCCCGAGGTTTTCGTCGAAGACATTGTCCGAAAGGCTGGTCTTGATGGCGCCCCGATAGCGCTCGCGACGGTCCACCTTGATGACGTGTGGCGTGATGGGCGAACCCGCCAGACTGGGATCATTGTTCTCGACGACAGTGATCCAACTGATCTCCGGCAGGCCCGCATCGGGATTCAGAAAATCGCCGTTCGGCAAAACCGCCAACCCCGGCCCGAAAGCCCGCACTGGCGCGGACACCTGCGGATCCGCCAACACCCGGCGCAAGCCGGCGAACACCGGATCTGCAATGGTCTCCACGCGGTCATTCGCATCACGCCGCACTTCCGGTTCCAAACCCACCAGGTAACCGTCGGCCGCATCGGCAATCGCGATGGGCGGAGGGACGCTGGCGTTTAGCGGCAGCGTCCCCACCGTTTGATAGTAGGTGCGCCAGAAATTAGTCAGCGCCGTATCTGTTTGCCGGCCCTGTGTCGCGGAAAGCCCCGCCGGATTGCGCGACAACATCACCAGTTCCTTCACCGCCTGCCGCCAACGCGAGTTGTCTGGCGACAACGCCACCAACGCGTTCGATTCCGTTGCCGTGATAATATTCGGCTCCAGCACGTACACCGCCGGCGGCGAAGCCGTCAGCGTCGCGTCGCCAATCGCCTTGTCGTTAAGCAGGCCACTTATCTCCAGCTTGCCGCCCAACGGATCGAAGCGTACCCGGTTTTGCAACGACGCCGGCAATTCGCCGAACACATACTTCCCCTGCTTGACGCGCGTGCGCCGGGTCGCTGGCGCAAGGTCGGCGGGGAATTCCCCTAACGTCAACGGCACACTCCGCTTGTCGAGCACCTGCGCCACCCGCGCGGTCCAGTTGGTCCGCCACTTCGCGGCCTCGCCCCGGGAATTCAACGAATCAAAAACCACCTCCGCACACGCGAAGGCGAGAACACCAGGCAGCCCGGGCGTTTCGACGGTCTTCAGTTCCCCATCCTCGACGATCTGGGTGAAGGCGTGATCGGCGCGGTATTCACCGCCCGGGAAGGTCAGCGTTTCGCCGGCCTTCAACACCGGCGCCAGTTTGGGCCACTCGCTCTGGTAGAGAATCGGGATTGGCCGGTTGGAACTGACGACGTCAGCGGTCACGAGATCGTTGGTGGCCAGCTCGAGCAACGGCGCGGCACTTTGGGGGAGAAACGAAACCGAGTCACCCGCCCGCGGCACACGAGCCCGATTTTCCGTCTGGCTTACGGCGTCAATGAAGCCGGGCTTCGTGCTCGGCCACCAAAAATCCGGCGCCAGCGGATAATACGCAGAAACGGTGAACCACGCGTCCTCTCCACCCGAGACCGACCAACTCGATCCCTTGTGATCTTCCCAATACGTTTTTTGCCCCTTCAGATTGATCCCAAACGTCTCCGACGGCGGCGCGGCCCCGATCACCACCCCGAGCGGATAGAACAACTGCACCGGCTCGCCCGCCTCCATCGTCACATGCGGTTTACTCTGCAATTCGCGGGCCGTGCTGGCGTTCGTGCCGAATGAGTTTGTGGGCGAGTAATCGGGGAAGGCAAAGGCATAGCGCGTGTCTGATTTGAAAACGCGGTACACCCGCATTTTGAATTCGTTATCCGCCGTATCGAAGAACTGCGAGAGCACAAACGGGTGCGAGGTGTAGGTAGTGCCGTCGCCTTCGCCCGACTCGGTGAAAGTGCCGTTGCTATGGTTGAAATCATTGAGGTCGTTGTCTCGCAGGGCATACACCGCGCTGGGTCGCGGAGAAACGGTGGCAAACCGCAGCGACGGCGCCATCAAGGCGTGTTCCTCGTTCGGATTGTAACCCGCCTTCGCGGGATCGGGCTGGTGGTAAATCTGCACCTGCTGCAGGCGCGACGGATTGTAGGTGGTTTCCGCCGGCACAATGTTCGTCACCGTCTGCCCATCGGCGACGGTCACCACATTCGTCACGTTGCCGACGACCACCTGATCCGCGCCCGCCTCATCCAGACCTTCGCTGCCGTACTGGCTCGCGATCACGATGCGCCCAAGTCCCTCAGCGGCATTCGCGGGCCAGACGGGTTTGTAGATTTGGGCCTGATACGGCCAGAGCAATTCGTCGTTCACCGTCGGGTCGTCATACCAGATGACCACCACGCGATTGGTGTCGCCCGCGCCGGGATGGAGGTTCACCGGTATGATCGGGCCGGGGAGTTTGTCCTTGTGCGTGACGATCTTGCTCCGGTTGCCGGAGCGAAGCGCGGTCATGTCATAAACATCCTTGGCGGCCAGCCCGTCCAGTTTGGTCGAGTCGTAGATGAAGGGATTGAACCGCGCCTGCTGAAACATCACGTAACCTGTGCCGAGGTTCGCTCGATCCAACGCGGCGTCAGTGACCTTGCGCCCGACAATCGCCGACCCGGCATTCGCCGGCTTCGTCGTGTTCCAAAGTTTGGTGTCCACCACGCGCACGCGGAGAAACTCCCGCGGCTGGCCGCGCCCATCCCGCTGGATTTCGGCGAAGAGCAGCACCGACTTCCCCGCCGCGCTGGCCGTAAACTGCCGTTTGCTGTCCACTGCGGCGCTGTTCTCGGAGTACTTGAGTTCCTTGAAAACGAAATCGTCGTTGGCATCCGGATCCAGCGCCACGGGCGGCGTATTGGCGATGTGCGGGTAATGCGCCGGGTTCGGGTAGTCGGCGGTGACCCGGATTTCGACGGATTGCTTGGCGTCCGGGTAGGGTTTCCAGGTGGCGGTAAACGTCCCCGGCACGAGCGGATAGAGCCGGTGCGCAACGGGATCCCAAATCGTCATCGCGTCATTCCCCACCGCCGGGCTGTCCCCGACTTTGACTATTTGCGAGGGCTGGTTGGTGAAGATGGCGGCGTTGGCGGGATCGTTTTGGAAAACGTATTCACCGATCTTGACCCCGAGCGTGACGCGTTGAATACCATAGGTCCACTGCACCCGGGCGGCGCGGCCCAGTTGCGGAATGTCCAACCCCCGGTAAACCACCGCACCCGCCGGACTCAACGGCATCTGATTTTTCCAGACCCCCACGGGACTGCCGTTGCTACGAGTCGTCGGACCACCCTGGGTCAGATTGCCGGTGCTGCTATCCACGTCTCCACTGGAACTGAAATAATATCCGTCGCCGCTGATCCAGCCGCTCAACGCCAGACTGGTCGCACCCGATTCATTCGCCGGCGTCGCGACCTTGACGTGCGTGCCGGGATTGAACCAGAACGTGCCCTCGCCGCCGCCCACTTCCGTATCCACTCCACCGGCACTGGTTTTGTAAACCTTGGGCAGCGCCGCGCGCGCCGGGTCGTCCACGTTCACCCGGACGCCAAACTGGATTTGCCAGACGAACGTGATCTTGGCCGGCCCCGACATGTTGAATTGCGGCACCTGCTGGCGCGGCGGCGGGGCTTGGCCGGGGTCCCAGGAGAACGTGGCCTCCGCCAACGGCGTGGTGGGATTGCCGTTGGGCGGACCCGAGGCGCGATAGCCCTTTGGCACATAGCGGACGTCCAGACCGGGGCGCGTGAAGTCCAGTTGCGTTCCGTCAATGGTCGCAATCTCCGTCTCCCCGCTCTTGATCCAGTGCTTCTTCGCTTCCGGAGCCGGATTGCCCGCCGCCTCCGAGGTCAAGGGGCCGGCCCACGGACTGCCGCCCGCGACCGGGTCCAAACTGCTCTGCGTGTCCGTAAAGTCGTGAGCGATCACCAGCGCGAATTCGTGGCGCCACTTGACGATGATCTCCACATTGTCCGCGGCCATCGTGAACTGGTAAACGGTGGGATCGCCGGTCTGAAGCTGGTTGTTGACGGAAATACCGATGGCCGTGAAGCGCTCCTCGGCCTCGTCCTGGATCAATTGCGGATCGGCCTGGACGCTGTCGGTGATATCCTGCTGATTGATGTCCCGGTAAACTTCGCGCGGCGCCGTAACTTCCACAACGTTGCCCGCCGTAACGCTGAAGGTGGTTCGCGGACCGATGCCAGTGGTGTCGCTGACCAGGCTTCCCGAAGTCGTCCGAATTCGCACGCGCACTTTGTTGATCCAAAATTGCGAATCCGCCTCGGTGACCGAGGTGACGCCCAGCGTCGCTCCGAACGTCGACCACGGCAGCCCCAGCACCACCAGCAGCAGAACGGTCCAACTCCGCTTGAGCGGCAGTGACCGGAAGGAGGGAGGTATTCTCATGGGTTCAGCGGGCGTTCAAGGTGTCTATCAGGCTGATGCGGTTAAGCTCAAACCGGCCCTCGACCCGCAGGCCGATTGGCGCCGTCGCCGGCGTCGGCCCCAGCGGTTTGTGCAGGCCAAAAATTTCCTCCCGGTAGGTGCCGGCAATGCGGTCCACCCCGAAGCCGGCGCGGGCCAACGGCTGGTTGGTGCCGGCGTCGAAGGCAAACCGCAGCTTGCGCGTAATGTCGAAGCCCACGGCATGATCAGGATGGCGGCGATGCCGGAAGGGATTCGTGGGATGGTTGGCGGGCAGATAAATGTCACCCCACAAACCGGCGGCAGCCTCAGACCAAAGCGTCGCCGCGCTGCCCTTGTTCTCCCAAGTCAACCGGGCATCGCCTTGCCCGGGACCGAAATTCCCACTCAGCGGCAACTCCGTACGCACGGCCCGCGCCGCGGCTCCGTAGGCCGTCCGCAAGGCGGTGATCGCTGCGAGTTTCGCGGCATCGCGCAGCGAATCCGGCAGCCAGAGCGCGTTGTTCCGTTTCTCCGAAACCGCGCCCGCCGCCGCCGCCGCCGCCGCCAATTGGCCGCTCGTCTTGAAGTTGTCCGAATGGATGAACGCGTCATAGTCCGCCGTCGGCGCCTGGGCCGAACTGACGAAGCGCGTCACATTCGTTGCCAGCTCGGCGCGTCCGGCCGCTTCCGCCGCCGCCTGGATCGCCGCACGATTCCGGTTGCTCTCGGAAAGGAACGTCGCCGCGCTCGCAATGACGGCGTCAAGCACGCGATCCGTGGCATCCGTCGGCCGCGTGTCGGAGTACAACGGTTGCTTGAGCGAAACCGCCGTACCGCGCGCTTCCACAACCTTGCTGTTGCCCTGCACCGCCGCGCGGATGCTCGCTGCGCTGGCCGTGCTGTTCGTCCCCGCGCCCGCAGCGCTATCCGCCGCCGCCGAAATCATGTCGCCGAACAACTTGCCCTCAATGAAGCGTTGGTAGCCGTTGGCCACGTCGGCCGCAGACGCCGCCGCGTTCTGTGCCGCCGTGCGCCGGGCGGCGGCATCCGCGCCCGCGTCCTGAATGGCCGCCAACACTAAGTTGATTGCCGCGAGCCCGCGGGGATCGGCATAGAAGGAATTCGTTTTTAGTGTCGTCGCCGCCGCGATAGCTTTCTGCGCCGCACTGGTGGGATTGGCCGCGGCTGCCAGCGCGTCAATCGCCGCCGAGTTGAAGTTCGTGCTGCGCAAGAACTGATCGAAAGCCTCCGCCACGTCGGCATTGTTCACAATCGGTGTTACCTGAGCCGTGGCGGCGGCTCGAGCGGCGGCCTCCACATTGAACCGGGCCGTGGCGTCGTTGAGATCGGCATTGGTGGTGGCGACGAGATTCGTGACGGCCTGCGCCGCAGCTTCCACCACCGCATCCAGGGCCGCGGTCGCCTGGCTGTCGCCAAAATCAAACGCCACGCTCGCATGTCGCAAGGCCGGCTGCGCGGGATATTCCGAATACAACCGTTCGTCCGTGACGAGCGCCACGTCGCTGTCACTCTCCGCCGGGTTCGTGCCCGCGTTGCGATTCAGAATCGCCACGTCCTTGAGCAGGTTGACCTGACCGGCACCGTTCACGTGCAGGATCAGACGCAGATGCGCCGTATCGGCAGTCGGGGTGGGAACTTTGGGGTCCGGGGCAATCGGCACGTTATTCTTGTCCAGCGGCACGGTGACTTCATTGGCGTAGGTCAGGCTGATTTCACCGACCCAAAGACCGCGATAAGGCGAATTGGTTGTTCCCGCCGCGAGACCAAGCGGCAATGCCAGCATCGCTGCCAACAGGAGCCGGGCTGAATTTCCTGGGTTCAATTCACGCATAGAGCTGGTCCATCGGTCGTCCTCGAACTCAGTTGGGCTGGAGATCATTCCGCATACTCGCCACGGGGATCCAGACTTCAGTGCCCATGTCGGTTGTAATCTTCAACAGCGACGAATGCAGCGGGGCATTGAGCGCTTCAACTCGCGCTTCCAACGGAACGCGAACCGCGCCCCCCGCCTCCAAGGCCGGCAGCGACTGATTCCACGATCCGTCCGGCTTGGCCACGGCAATGGCGTGTACTTGCGCCACCGTGTCGCCAACCGACTGGATGAGAATGGAAAAGGGCACCGCGTTGGATCCGGAAATGACATGCTCCAACCGCGGGGTGATGGGATGATCGGTTTGATTCCGCAGCGTGATCGTTTCCGCGCCGGCGCCGCTCAGCAACAGACCCGCGCGGGTCCGGGTTTCCACGCTCAAAGGCCCCTGGTACTGGGAGCCGCCCGCGCAGAAAATCCAGAAGGCTTCCCCGGACCGCATGATTTCAGCGGCGGGATCATTGACCCGGCGCCACGTTCCGTTGGCGAGCCGGTAAATCCGGTTGTGGTCGTGGCTGGGCGAACCGGCAAAAAACTGAGCAAAAGTCGGCGCTCCCGGGGCGGCGACGGAAAAGCCGACGAGATTGTAGGCATCCGCCTGCCACCGCACGCCCGGCGGCAGCGCCGCACCCGTGAGCTTCCAAGTAAAGGCGCTTCGGGCATGAACGAGGTAAGCTTGCTGACCGTAGATGGCCCCGAGCGAGGTCAGAAAGGAGTCGGGCCGATTCCTGGCATACCACACACCCCAACCGGGCTGACGGAACAGCTTCGTGCCGGGATCAGTCATGAACTGCGCTTGCGTCGCCGGTGGAAAGTAGCCGGCCACGATGTCCACGGGCAGATTCGCAAAGACAGCCTGGGGATTGGAGTCCGGCGGACTGACTTCGAGGAAGACCGCATTCCAGCCCTTCTCGATCTGGATCGTTTGCACTCGATCTGTACTGGCATGAACCGCTGGCGATAACCGGCCCAGCACAGTCAGAACGGCGCAGCCCAGGCAAAAGAGGCGTCTGGCATTCATGGCGTCGTGGAAAGAAAACCATGCTGTTGCCGGGAAGCAGCTGTTCGCTCCATGGCGGACGTGCGACCGCCGGGCGGAAGGTATGGGGACTCGACACGCCATGGCTGCACGGTCGGGTTCATTCCTTGATTCGCTCGAGCGTACATCCGGCAATTGACACGCAATAGCCTCATAATTGAGTCGGAATTCTCGGATTCAGCACTGACTCTCTCACGGCTCTGAATGGATGGTAGTCGCCCAAATGTGTGAATTGACCACTGACGGATATCCCCTTTTCGTGTGACGCGCCCGCGAAGCAGCGCAGGTCTCCCATCGGGTGTGTCGCCTTAAGCCGTCTGGCTTGCGCTGGATCGAGGCCGCCGCGTAAAGTCACGAAGTCCCCATTGGAAGCACGCTGGCGCTGAGCATTGCGCGGCTGAAACGGCGGGCAGCGATGACCGCACGGTGACTCGTGATGGCCGCAAGAGAATTTATTTCCCCAGAAACTTCAAGGTCGCCTCGGTGCGCGAGGTTACCTGGAGTTTCTCGTAGATGCGACGAAGATGCGTACGGACGGTTTCGACGTTGATCCCGAGCGTGTCGGCGATTTCCTTGTAGCGGAATCCTTGCGCGAGATGCGTCAGAATTTCGGTTTCTCGGGCACTGAGCCGGGACAGCCCCCCGGTCGTCGGCGGAGCGGCGGTGGACATGTGGGCAACCAATTGCACGACTTTCCGGGCAATCGAACTGGTCATCGGTGACCCGCCTTGGTGAACGTCTTCCAAGGCGGCGAGGATTTCGACGTGCGGGGTGCGCTTGAGCAAATAACCGCTGGCGCCCGCCTTCAGCGATTCAAAGACGAGATTGTCGTCCTCGTACATGGTCAACATCACAATTTGCGCGGCGGGCAGCACCTGCTTCAGATTGCGCACACATTCGATACCGGACATGCGGGGCAGCTTGATGTCCATGAGGATGACGTCGGGTGGATCAGTCGTGATCCTGGCCAGCGCGACTTCGGCATTCGCATAAGCCCCCACGCACGCAAATCCGCTGGCGCCGCCAATGAGCACCGCCAGACTTTCGCGCACCAGATCGTCGTCCTCCACAATGGAAACTCGAACCGGCATTCGGTTTGTCCTTTTAGGTTGGGTGAACACAGTGTGCTATGCCTTCGGTTGGATTCCTAGTCCCCTAAAGGTGTGAACGGTGCGCGAACTCCCGCAGACAAACGACCGGACTTTTCAAGGCCCGGCTGGCCGGGCGGGACGTTTCCCGCCCCCGCTACAGCCGTACGCTTAGATCCACACACGTGCCCCGGCCTGGCTCGGTTTCAATCGAACACATACCGTCCACTTCCGCCAAGCCCTGCCGGATGTTGTTCAGCCCATTGCGTTGGGACGGGAGCACGTTCAACCGGAATCCACAGCCGTTATCTTCCACACAAACCCGGAAGCGGTTCCGCTCGACGGCGAGTTTGAGCCGAATCTCCGTCGCTTGCGCATGCTTGAGCGCATTGTTAAGCGCTTCCTTCGCCGCCAGAAAAACCCGGTGGCGCACGCCGGCGGCCAAGGCGACGTCGGGCAGCACCGACGGAATATCCAGCCGGCAACGGACGCTCGTCGGCGCCAGGAGATGCTCCGTGTAATTGCCCAAGTAGAAAGCAAGGTTTTCGAGGCGGTCCTTTTCCGGATTCACCGCCCAAACAATCTGGTCCACGCTTTCCGCCAATTCGCGAGCCGTTCGCGAGATGGTCTGCACACGCGGTCGCAGGGCGACGGCCAGAGTTGCGTCACGATCCAGAAGTTCGCCCAACAGCTTGATCTGGGTCAGACCGGCCCCCAACGCATCATGCATGTCCCGGGCAATTCGACTCCGCTCCGCCTCGACCGCCGTCTGCTCCTTGAGCCGCTTGATCTGTTTAAGCGCCCGCCGGCTTTCCGTCAGGTCGCGAATGGCGGCCACGCGCCTCATACGCTCCTGATACCGGATCACGCCTCCGCGAATCTGAATCTCGAAGTGGCTGCCATCCTTCCGCATGCCGGGCACCTCGTAAGGTTCGTCAAAGCCCGAGGCAATGGCGCTCTGCACCAGGTCTTGCGCTGCCGGCACCACCAGTTGCAAAAGCGATTTGCCGGCGACTTCCGAAGGAGCATAGCCAAAAATCTCCGCCGCACCGCGATTCACTTCCACGATCTTTCCCCCGTCGTGAATGATGATCCCTTCAAAGGCCGCGTCGGCCAGCGCCCGGAAGCGATCCTCGCTCTCGCGCAGCATTTCTTCAACGCGCTTGAGCCGTTCCGTTTCCTGCGTCAACTCCAGCGTCCGTTGTCGGACCCGGGCATTGATCTCCTGGCGCAAGTTCCGCAGGTAGTCCGCCAGCCAAACCACCAGCGCACAAACCACCAGCACGATCCCGGCATTCCAGGCGGTCACGGCCGGCTGCAAGAACCGCGTTCCCGCGTCCCTGTCACCCACGCTCCACATTCCGACGGTTGCCGCCGACAGGGCCAGGCCAAAACCCCGGCCCACCAACCACGCCGCCACTCCAAGTCCCAGCAGATAGAAAACGGCGAAGCTTGTCTCGAAACCCGTGATGTAATCGGCCACGCCAACAGCCGTCATGTAAGCAAACACCGCCACGGCCGTGATTCCTTTCGGGCATCGCTCCGGGTCGCAAAGCCAGTCCAGCACCGGGCGTGGCCGGATGGGCTCTGGATTGGGACGTCGCGTTGTTGCCATCATTGCCATCGGGTCTGATTGAAACGCACCTGCTACTTTTGCGGGCGGCACATCGCCGGTCAACCGTTACGCCGGCGTTGGGTGCGGGTGCTTGATGACGGAGATAGTTGCCGTGGCTTTTGTCAGCGTCAAGCCAGTGGTTGCTGATGTGTGCGATTAGCACAGGCCATCGACTGGAACGACCGGCGGGCTCACGCTAATACGGTCACGTCAGTTGCTCAGCGGAGCGCGGCACGAGCGGTTGTTGCCACCGCCAATGCAGGAACAAACCTCACGGTCGCGAAGGCATTCGGTTTGTAGGGAACGGAAATGCCCTCCGGAGTGACGGCCAGTTTGCTCAACTTATCTTCAACGCCATTGCACAGCCAGGCCGCCTGAAAGCCAAGCAAACCGGAAAGCCTTGCTTCGCCCTTTTGACCGCCGACTTCGCGGAAGCGCAGGATGAAGCCCTCGCCATCCTCCGCTTCCTTCAGCGTCACGATCTGGAGGTTGGACGCTTCGAGAGTCAGGAAAGAGCCGCCCTTCGCGGGCATCGGCCGACCGGCTTGCGCAATCGCCGCCGAGAAGGAGGAGAGATGTGGATAAGCAAATACCGGCGTGCGCGTGTTCATGTCGAAACTGGACAACCGGTCAGCGCACAGGTCGTTGCCGCTGGTGATCGAGTAACGGAACACGAATCGCCCACCCTGCTGCGCGCGGTAGTTGGTGAACCAGTAGTTGTTAAGCGCGTAGGAATAGACGTGCCCGTTATTGATCGGCAGATGTTCCAACCACTTGCCGCGATTGATATCCGTGAGTGTCACCAGCGGCGCATCCGGCGTGGACCAGGCGACGCCGAACTCTCCATCCTGAACGTGAACGAGGTTTTGCGGCGTGAACCATTCGCGGCACGCGCCGGGCATCTGGTCGTCATTGGGCCGGCACCAACCGTTTTGAATCTGGTATCGCAGCGCCGGTTTCGCCGCGGCAAACGGGAAAGCGAAATAAACCGCTTCCTTCGCCCGCGTCTCTTCCTTCTCGATCGTATTGACGATGTCCACCCGTTTGAGCCGGTCATACAGCAAATACTCGCTGCGGATGCTGGGCGTGTTTTTTGATTTAGCGACGACCACGATGCGATGGCCGAGCGGCGTCTTAACGTTTTCAATAATCTGCCCGCCCTCGGGCGCGGTGAGGGTGAGATTCGCCGGCGGCGTGCCGAAAGTATGGTTCATCATCAACGTGCCTTCACCGCCGCTGACGTAAAGATATTCGTTCAACCCGCGCCCTGCGGTGGCATCGGCCAGCTCTCGCTTCGCCACTTTGTCGAACAGGCTCTTGATCGAGCCGGTCAGTGGATCAACCGTGAGGCGATAGAACTCGTTTTCAACCGCTTCTCCGATGAGTTTCTCGTTCGCTTTGTGTGCGGCCGCATTGAGTCCGCGAATCGCGTAAGCCTTGTAGCCCATCGGCGGCACATCGGCGGCGAGGAAGCGAATCTTCTTCCAGCCATCGCGCTCGAAATAAACATCCATCGGCACGGGCTGATTGTCCGCGAGGTCAACGAGTTGCTCGCCACCGTTGATCTCCGTTTCGACTGGCCCGGTACGCCAACGGTTCTGCCAGTTGAACACGATGATGCTGCTGCCATCCACGGCGATCGTTTGGGCAAGACGATTGTTCGCGCGCGCAAGCAAGTTGCGCGCGTCGAGATTTGCCTGCGTGGCGTAGCTTTCCTTGATCTCCCACTGACGCTCGACGAATTGTCGGCCCGGCTGCGAGATGCTGTTGTGCGCGCCCCAGGTGTGCTCGTCGTAGAACATAACATTGCGCCAGGCGTGCCAGAATTCATTGCCCGGATAACGATTCTTCGGTTCGAAAATGCTCGCGAGCGCCGCGGCCGTTTCGGCGGCGGGAAGAATTTGCTGCGTCTGCCGATTGAGCGTCGTGGCTTTGGCGGTCGAGCCCACGCCGTCTTCCCAATACGCGCCGCAATCGCCGCGATGCACCGGCAGTTGCTTCGCGAAATGTTTCTCCACGTAGCTGAAGTATTCACCGTCGCTGGCTACGATTAGTTTGGGGAACTCGTATTCTGCGTTCCATTTCGCGATGGTATCCGCTTCACCCGTGTCGGGAATTGCGGCGTTGTCCACGTAAGCGCCGTAAATCATCACCGCATCCGGCGCGTAGCTGTCGCGTTCGTAGCGCACGAGAAACTGCGGCACGCTGTGGCGCAGATACTCGACGCTCGACGTATCCCGCCCCCACCCCGGACCGACGAGCCGCTTGAGTTGCACATAACTGCGCGCATACCACATGAAGATGCGTTCGCCATTCATGCCTTCCCACCAGAACGGCGAATCTTCGTTCAGATCGCTGTAATGCAGAATCGGCGCGCGCGTTTGATTGGCGCCATTGGAAAACCCTTTCACCCCCACGTCGCTGAACAAGGTGGGCAAGAACCAGCTGTGCGACGGCGCGTCGGTGATGCAGGCGGAATCGAAGTTCCCGCCGCTCTCGCGATGCAGGCGATGGGTGAAATACATGGCGCGAAACAATTCTTCGCCGGAGCACACGCCGGTCATGAGGTTGAGATAAAGCGCGTTCATGGCGACGCGGCGTTGCTTGAGTCGATCCAGAAATTCCTTGCGATACGGCGCCGTGCGGCAGTCGAGGAAGTTGTCCACCAGCCACGCGGTTTCGAAGTTGAATTTGTAGTTCGGGAAATTGCGCAGGATGTTCAGCACCTGATCACTGTTACGGTTGTCGAGTTCGTTCACGTGCGGCTGGAGGTCGGTGTAACCGACGTCGTTGTGAACTTTCGGGCAGACGAACACGCGCCATTGCCGGGCGGGTTTGAAATCGCACTCCAGCGAAGTTGTCACCCCGTCGAGCTTCACTTCCACCTTCGCGCGACCGGCCGGAATGTTCGCGGGAATTTCCACCGGCACACTCGCGACGCCGAAATCAAAACTGTTCGTCACCGTTCCGCGAAACGTCTGTCGTCCCAGCGTCACACTCACTTCCGCGTGCTTAAACCTCTTGGTGAAAGGCAGCCGGACGTCACACAACTCCACCAGTTTTCCACCGGACTTGCGGAAAAAGATTGTGGGTTCGAGGCTGGCGTCCGTGTTCGACACACTTTCGGTTCGGCGAATAGTAATCCCATCGTATTGCAAATTCCCCAGTCCCAGCGGCACGAGCACGAGTTTGTTTTCTTTCTCGTTCAGCCACGCAGCCGGGATGGGCACGATGACTTTGCCCTGCGACAGCAGCATGTCGTTGCCTTGTTCGCCCCACATCGTGTGTTTGGGCGCAAGCCGCACTGGAAAAATTCCCACCCTGTCGTTGATCTGCACCTTAAACTGCTGCGGCCCGCCGGTGTTGAAGATCAGGTCCAGTACCAGCTCGCAGTTCTTCGCCGGCCCGTCGGGTAAATCGAAAACAATCGTGTAGGGCCGCTCGTTCGTCTTGCCGTCGAACCCCACCGAGCCGTCCTGATGCCCGGCGAAGTCCTTGCTCACGACACTTTGCCCAACGGTGAAAGTCAACGCGCCGCGCGAGCCGGGCGCGAACTCGATCCCCAAGCAATCGGGTTTGCCGATGGACCAAATCGGTTCTGCCGCCCGCAAACTCACGCCCGCGGTCAGCAGCAAGGCAATCAAGGCAAGGGTTCGTTTCATAATGGATCAGAGGTTGGAGCAGTGACGGTTGAAGCTTTCTGCCTCGTCGCGCGACGGGCCCGGTACAGTCCTAGCAACAAGACCACGCCAAAGCCGATAGTCATCGCTAGCATTTCGCCGCGGCCCGATGACGGCGCGCACGTGGCGCACATCCCCGGCAAGTAGGGATCACACGTTGCCGCGTTCGTCGCTAGAAAACTGGCCGTGTGGGATTGCGCGTCCAGTTGCGCCAGCTCGCGTTTGCCGTCGCGCAGAAAGTTCAACTGCGTCAGGTGCGAACTGCTGGTGATCTCCGCGAGACTGGAGGACACCACGAGCATCGCGCGCCGGGCATCCACGCGATAATGCGCCCGCAGCGTGGCGTGATGCGTGTCACCTTCGGGCGAAAGGCCGGAGGTTTCTGCGGTCACGATCTTGTCATCCACTCGCAGCGTCAGGTGATCGAGCAGCTTCCGACACAGCTGCGGTTCGATAGCCGCTAGTTCGGCAGCATCAAGTCGCGCATCGTGATTGGTGTCATACTCGGAGAAGCTGGAAAGTTCGAACGGGTTGAAGCTGAGTTCGAGATGGACGTAATCCGCGTCTGTCACCACGAAGAGGTAACTGATGGGCAGCGTGTGTGCCGGCGAGCGCAAGGCAAACAACATCACCACGCCCACTACCCAAACGTATCTGCAAAGTTGGCCTTTGAAGCCCATGACAATCCCATTCCCACTGCCACTCGCACCAATTGCTCCTGACGCTTGCTACACCGGCAATCTTTACTCGGCTGGCCCGGCAAATCAACCCCGGGCACTACGAAGTTCAACTTTAGCCGCCAGAGTGAATCCGCAAAACTCCGAGTCATCCCATCCCCCGGCATCGGGCCCACCGGCTAGCCATCGGATGTGAGGTTGGGCGCAACCGACCGACCGAGCGAATGGCTCTGCGTCTCAGCCACGTCACGGAAGAATTTCCGGCTGGCATCCTCCCCGGCCGCGACGCGAAGGACTCAGCAAGGCAACATTTGCACCGGCGGAAGCAAACAGTCGTTCCGGTGTGCGTCAAGCGCTAGTTCCCTAGATTCGACTGAAAGTGGCGGTCAAGCAACCGTCAGGCATGAATGCCTGACGCTACGATGGCTGGCTCCCAGTTCCAGTCGCAGCCCACTTCCCATGGAGGATTGTCGCGGCGTTAATTCCTCTGTTGTGCTTTCCGGCGTCGCAATCTACTTTTGTTCATCATCCTTCTGCGTCTAACCAAATATGCAAAATCGCTGGCTCCAATTGCTCCTGATTTCTGGCTTGGGTTTCCTGGGAATTGCTAAAACGGCAAGTGCTGACACAAATTTTACCGTACAACTGTCGCCCGAGCGGCACATCATCTGGTCGCAGCTTCCTGCAGGGGCGGATCGTTATCATGTGCAATCCAGCCCGGACTTGGTGGCCTGGCAGTGGCTGGAGGGTTTGACCAACCTCAGCTCCCAAATGGCGTCAAACGGGTGGTTCGAGGCCCAGCTTCCCGCGCCGGTGGCGTTTCAAGGTACACAACAGTTTTTCCGCGTGGTGGCGACCGGCCGCTCAGGGGAAACCATTGAATCCGCCGAGATGCTGGTGGTCCCCGGCACCTATCCGGGGACCACCGAAGGATTCCAGAATAACCTGTCGGCCGGCACTTCATGCAGCGG